>Ga0247762_1000015_pt1 | contig 137978 bp, 141 predicted proteins | sample UWRJL081202R4_FD_181016 | JGI IMG/M metagenome (GOLD analysis project Ga0247762, IMG submission 181016) | Plant litter microbial communities from Arlington Agricultural Research Station in Wisconsin, United States - UWRJ-L081-202R-4 | ecosystem: Environmental > Terrestrial > Plant litter >...
GACTTCAAGGTCGCCGGCACCGAGAACGGCATTACCGCGCTGCAGATGGACATCAAGATCGCGGGCATCACCGAAGAAATCATGCAGGTTGCCCTTCGCCAGGCGAAGGACGGCCGTCTGCATATTCTGACCGAGATGGCGAAGTCGTTGACCGCGGCCCGTCCGACGCTCGGCGAGCACGCGCCGCGCATCGAAGTGATCAAGATCCCGGTCGACAAGATCCGTGACGTGATCGGCACCGGCGGCAAGGTGATCCGTGAGATCGTCGAAAAGACCGGCGCCAAGATCAATGTCGAGGACGACGGCACGGTGAAGGTCGCTTCCGCCAAGGGCGAAGCGATCGAAGCCGCGATCAAGTGGATCAAGTCGCTCACTTCCGAGCCGGAAGTCGGCAAGATCTACGACGGCAAGATCGTGAAGGTCGTCGACTTCGGCGCCTTCGTAAACTTCTTCGGCGCGAAAGACGGCCTCGTGCATGTCAGCCAACTGGCTGCGCATCGCGTGAACAAGCCGTCCGACGTCGTCAAGGAAGGCGACATGGTCAAGGTGAAGCTGCTCGGCGTCGACGAGCGCGGCAAGGTCCGCCTCTCGATGAAAGCGGTCGATCAGCAGACCGGCGAAGACATCGAAAAGAAGCAGGCTCCGGAAACGGCGGCTGAATAAGCGTTCAGACCCAGCCAAAATCACAAAGGGCGGCTCGCGAGGGTCGCCCTTTTTCTTTGTTTTTCAATAACTTGAACAGGCATTCATTCACGCGAGTGTGAATGGTTCTGTGATGGTCATCACACGCGGTTCAGTCGGCTTTTCCTAATCTCCTCCCATCAACGAAGCGATTGTCGCTTCGGCCTCGAAGGAGAAGAGAAATGACGAAGTCGAAAAAGCTTATGACCGGCACCCTTGCTGCCGTTGCCCTTGCTGTTGCCAGCCTTTCGGTTGGTTCGACCGCCGCGGAAGCCAAGCACAAGCATCACTGGCACAAGCACTATGGCTTCTATGCCATTGCTCCGCTCGCAGCGTATGGCGTCTACAGCGCCTACAACTACAACAACTGCGGTTGGGCTTGGAACAAGTGGGGCAAGCAGGTTTACGTTTGCTACTAAGCAAGTTCTTCGGCTGACCTCCGAAAGAACCCGCCCGGCTCCCCAGCCGGGCGGATTGCTTTTTGGGCCTCCGCGCGGCTTATTTCCTCGATGGAAGAAAAGCGCGGCCAATTCCGGCGAAACAATCAGTTCGTGACGGCACTCCCCGACGAAATGTCGTCGGGACTGTTCGCAAAGGCTGCGCGCGTAAAACTTTCCACCGACGAACTTCTGTTCAACGCCGGCGACGAAGGGAACGGCTGCTACCGGATCGAAAGCGGGCTCGTGAAGCTGAGCATTCTTTCCGCCGAAGGCGACGAGCGCATTCTCGACGTGCTCGGTCCCGGCGCGATCGTAGGCGAGCTTTCGATGATTGACGGCGCACCGCGCTCGACCGCGGTCTATGCGCTGCGCAATACGGAATTGTCATTCATCAGCCGCGCGGCATTCCTCGCTTACGCGGAAAGCCATCCGGCGCTCTATCGCCATGTCACGACGCTGCTCGCGCAGCGTGTGCGGGAAATGAACGATATTGCGATTGCCTGGAGTTTTCTTTCGCTCGAAGGCCGTGTCGCACATGCCTTGCTCGAACTTGCGGAAGCCTTCGGCGAAGACACCATCGACGGGCGCAGACTGATCCGCCAGAAGATCGAGCAGAGCGATATTGCCGCGATGGCCGGAATCGCGCGCGAGAATGTGAGCCGTATTCTGAACAAGTGGATGCGCGACGGCGTCGTCAGCCGTCATGCCGGCTATTATTGCATCGAGAACCGGGAAGACGTGGAAGCGTTGACGAGCGGATAGCTAGAACTTCACCGCGCGTGCGATCTCGCGCATCAGCTTGTCCGCGCGATCAACGATATTCGGGCCGCCGTGCGGGACGAATGCGATCCGCGTCTTGAAGAATTTATCGTCCCGCGCACCCAAACAAAGCACGCTGTCTTCCACCCGGCCTTCACCGCGATCGATGGTCAGCACCTTGCAGCGAAAGAACGGGTTCTTGACCGCCGGCGTCTCGAATTCCTGGCCCTCTTTCACATCGCGGTAGAGTCCGCGCTCCTTCGCGCGGTGCACGGCCTTGATGGAGGTTTCGAATTCTTCCTTCTGGTCTTCGTGGAAGACATCCCAGCTGATCGAACGCTTGCCGAGGTCATAGACGAAGATGTCGACGCGAATGCCGTCGGCGGTATAGCGAATGCCATAGCCGACGCCCGGGTTCGTCTTCTCAAAATTCGTGACGTCGCCGCGCGTGAGTTGGCCGATCTTCAGCGGGAACGAGAAGCTGTAATAGGAAACCGTTTCCTGCGCCTGCGCGGAAAAGACGAAAGAAAGAAGTGCGGCGATCGCGAGGGTTACACGCAGGCCGCGCATTCTTTTACTCGGCGGCCTTGGCGTTGCTGTTGCCGGCGGCTTCCTGACGCAACACTTCCGGGTTCGGCATCGCGATAACGTTGTAACCGGAATCGACGAAGTGGATTTCGCCGGTCACGCCGCCGGAAAGATCGGAAAGGAGATAAAGCCCTGCGCCGCCAAGTTCTTCGAGCGTAACGCCGCGGCCCAACGGCGAGTGGCGCTGCTGGAAAGCGAACATCGCGCGCGCGTCGCCGATGCCAGCGCCTGCCAAGGTGCGGATTGGACCTGCCGAAATCGCGTTCACGCGAATTTTCTGGTGACCGAAATCGACCGCGAGATAACGCACGCTTGCTTCCAGCGCCGCTTTCGCAAGACCCATTACGTTGTAGTTCGGCATCGCGCGGTCGCCGCCGTTATAGGTCAGCGTCAGCAGCGAGCCCCCGTTCGGCATCAATTCCGCCGCGCGCTTTGCGCCTTCCGCGAACGAGAACGCCGATATCACCATGGTGCGCTGGAAATTGTCGCGCGTGGTGTCGGCGAAGCGGCCTTTCAGTTCGTTCTTGTCGGAGAAGCCGATCGCATGGACGTAGAAGTCGATGGTGCCCCATTTTTTCTTCAATTCGGCAAAGACCGCATCGACGGTTGCGATGTCTTCGACGTCGCAAGGCAGCACAAAGTTCGAGCCTATCGATTCCGCGAGCGGCCGCACGCGGCGCTCCAGCGCTTCGCCTTGATACGTGAAGGCGATTTCCGCGCCCTGTTTTGCGATTGCCTGTGCGATTCCCCAGGCGATCGAGTGGTCATTGGCGACGCCCATGATGACGCCGCGCTTGCCTTGCATCAGTCCCTGCATTGAAAACTCTTACGCATCCAGTTTCTTGAAAACGAGGGTGGCATTGGTGCCGCCGAAGCCAAAGGAATTCGACAGCACGCAATTCAGATTCACGTTGTCCTGACGCTTGCGGACAATCGGCATGTCGGCGAAGGCAGGATCGAGTTCGGTAATATTGGCGCTTTCGCAAATGAAGCCGTTGTTCATCATGAGCAGCGAATAGATCGATTCGTGCACGCCGGTTGCGCCCTGCGAATGCCCCGTCAACGACTTGGTCGCCGAGATCGGCGGACATTTGTCGCCCGCGCCGAATACCTCGCGGATTGCTTCCATTTCCTTGAGATCGCCTACCGGCGTCGCGGTCGCATGCGGATTGATATAGTCGATCTTTGATTTCACCGTGCTCAAGGCCATGCGCATGCAGCGCACCGCGCCCTCGCCGGAAGGCGCGACCATATCCACGCCGTCGGAGGTTGCGCCGTAGCCCACGATCTCCGCATAGATCTTCGCGCCGCGCGCCTTCGCATGTTCCAATTCTTCGAGCACCAGCACGCCTGCGCCGGCGGAAATCACGAAGCCGTCACGGCTGACGTCATAGGCCCGCGATGCGGTTGCCGGCGTATCGTTGTACTTCGACGACAAGGCGCCCATCGCATCGAACAGTACCGTCAATGTCCAGTCGAGTTCTTCGCAGCCGCCAGCGAAGATGATGTCCTGTTTGCCGTTTTGAATGATCTCATAGGCGTTCCCGACGCAATGGTTCGAAGTCGCGCAGGCCGACGAGATCGAATAGCTGATGCCTTTGATCTTGAACCAGGTCGAAAGCGTTGCGGACGCGGTCGAGCACATCGCCTTCGGCACGGCGAAGGGTCCGACACGCTTCGGACCTTTTTCTTGCGTGATCTGCGCGGCTTCTACGATCGCACGGGTCGAAGGACCGCCCGAGCCCATAATAATTCCGGTCTTAGGATTGGAAATGTCGCTCTCTTCCAGATTGGCGTCACGGATCGCCTGGTCCATGGCGACGTGATTCCAGGCGGTGCCGCCGCCGTGGAAGCGCATCGCGCGGCGATCGACGATTGCCGCCGGATCCAAAGTCGGCGCGCCCGCAACGTGGCTGCGAAAGCCGAGCCTCGATTGATCCTCGGAAAAGGAAATCCCGCTTTTCGCTTCACGCAGCGAAGCGAGCACTTCCTGGGTGTTGTTGCCGATGGACGAAACGATGCCCATTCCGGTGACCACGACCCGCCGCATCTGTCCCTCTTTATTTCCCGCGCGAAATCTAGCGCGAATTTCAGGCGGCGGCCGGAGCCGCGTCCTTGAACAAGCCGACCTTCATATCGCTCACGCGATAGACGACTTCGCCATCCGCCTTGAGCCAACCATCCGCAATGCCGAGCACGAGCTTCGAGCGCATCACGCGCTTGAACTCGACGCCATAAAGAAGCTGTTTGACCGTCGGCACGATCTGGCCGGTAAGTTTCACTTCGCCGACACCGAGCGCACGGCCGCGGCCTTCCGCGCCGGACCAGCCGAGGAAGAAACCGACGAGCTGCCACAGGCCGTCCAGACCCAGACAACCCGGCATGACCGGGTCGCCCTTGAAGTGACACTGAAAAAACCAGAGGTCCGGCTTCACATCGAGTTCGGCGCGGATATAGCCCTTGCCGTTCTCCCCGCCGGTTTCCGAGATTTCGGTAATGCGATCGAACATCAGCATCGGCGGCAGCGGCAACTGCGCATTGCCGGGGCCGAACATCTCTCCACGGCCGCAGGCCAGCAGATCTTCATAGGCGAAGCTTGTGCGCCGCTCTGTCATTTTTCCTCGGGTCCTTGCCGCCCCGTTATCCCTTGATCTGCGTAGCAAAGGCAAATGACCAACGGAAGGCTGGCCAACGCCGCAGCTAAATCCCTATGATTCAAGAGGTTTTTGCGATTATTGCATGGGCCTGCGGGGCGACGTACTATATTGCATGACCAGTCGCCAGCGCGGAAAGGAAAGCTTTCCCGCGCAAGCCATCTTGGTTACACCCAAGTCAGTATTGTAGCGGTTGCTAGAGATGGCCGAGTCCACGAACGAAACCACCCTTCACCCGGTATTTGAGGAAGACGACCTCGAATTGCCGGTGGATCGCCTGCGCGTCGAGCAGCCTGCGGGCCGCCGCACGGGTTGCCCGTTCCATGACGTGCGCGAAATGCTGCGCGAAGTGGGCTTGCGTCCGACGCGCCAGCGCCTCGCGCTCGGCTGGCTCATGTTCGCCAAAGGCGACCGCCACATCACCGCGGAATCGCTTCACGAAGAAGCGCTGCGCGCGCGTTTCCCGGTTTCGCTCGCTACCGTCTACAACACGCTGCATCAGTTCACCGAAGTGAGCCTGTTGCGCGAAGTCGCGGTGGATGGTTCGAAGACCTATTTCGACACCAACGCGTCCGATCATCACCACTTCTATGTCGAAGGGCAGAACGAGTTGCTCGACATTCCGGGTGCGGAAGTGATGGTCGACCGCATGCCGACTCCGCCGGAAGGCTTCGAGGTCGCGCGCGTCGATGTCGTGGTTCGCCTGCGCCGCAAGCCGCAGTCGTAATTTCTCTTACTCGATCAGTTCGTCCGGATAGACGCCCCATAGCAGCGTCTGCAGGATGAAGCCGTCGAAACGCTCGCCGGAAATCCGGCACCAGCCTTTCGCGCAACTCCGCACATTCGCGACCACGCCCGGCTGCAACTCCGCGATCAGGTTGCCCTCGCCGTTCGCGCGCTCGTAAACCGGAATCGTTTTCACGGCCGCACTGCCGCGAACGATCGCCGTGCGGCGGCCGGAGAGCATGGCCTGATGCACCCAGCCGTCGGCGCCATCGGAATCGCGAATGCGCCGCCAGTTCTCGAACTCGGCGATGATCTCGACCGGAAGGCCCGATTTCGCGAAGGTCCAGCGGATTTCGTGATTCTGGCTCGGGCCGATGCGGACATGAACCTTGTCGCTGCGCAGGCTGACGAAGCGCGGCACCGGCAATTTGTTCTGCGGCTGCGCCAATGCCGCGCTAGGCGCGAACAAAACCGCTGCGGCAAGAAGGACGCGAAGTGCCTTGATCATTCCAGTTCCGAAAGCGGTTCGCTCCCCCGAAGTCAAAAAATAGTCGCGCGTCCGCGATGTCAATAGTGAGGCTGCCGGCGAAATTCCCGCATTTAGAAGTCTTAAGCGGGATTTATCCCGCTTTGAGTTTCCAAAAACCCTCTGCTAGACAAATCGAGAACCGGCCGGAGCAATCCGGCCATCCTGTTGTCTTTAAAGGCTTACCGGGAAGCTGAGCGATGCCGAAGAAGAAGCCGCTCGTCGTCGTCACGCGACGCCTTCCCGATATGGTCGAGACGCGGATGCGCGAATTGTTCGATGCGCGCCTGAACGTCGAAGACCGCGCCATGAGCCAGAACGAGCTCGCCGAAGCCGTAAAGATGGCGGACGTGCTGGTGCCGACCATCACTGACCGCATCGATAACGGCGTGCTTGCGCAGGCCGGACCCAATCTCAAGCTGATCGCGAACTTCGGCAACGGCGTCGATCACATCGATGTGGCAAGCGCGATCGCGCGTGGTATCACGATCACCAATACACCCGGCGTACTCACCGAAGACGTCGCCGATCTCACGATGGCGCTCATTCTCGCGGTACCGCGCCGGATCGCCGAAGGCTCGCAGTTGCTTACGAACGACGCCGAATGGGGTGGCTGGTCGCCGACCTGGATGCTTGGGCACCGCATGTCCGGCAAACGGCTCGGCATTATCGGCATGGGCCGCATCGGCTCGGCGGTCGCGAAGCGTGCAAAAGCCTTCGGTCTGCAAATTCATTATCACAACCGCCGCAAGGTCGCGGCCGATCTCGAGGAAGAACTCGAAGCGACGTACTGGGAAAGCCTCGACCAGATGCTCGCGCGCATGAACATCGTGTCGGTGAACTGCCCGCATACGCCCGCGACCTATCATCTGCTGTCCGCCCGGCGGCTGAAGCTGCTCAAGTCCGACGCTTACATCGTGAACACCGCGCGCGGCCACGTCATCGACGAAGGCGCGCTGGCGCGGATGATCGAGAACAACGAACTCGCAGGCGCAGGTCTCGACGTGTTCGAGGAAGAGCCCGCGGTAAACCCGAAGCTGCTCAAGCTCGCGCGCAACCACAAAGTGGTTCTGCTTCCGCATATGGCGTCTTCCACGATCGAAGGCCGCGTCGATATGGGCGAGAAGGTCATCGTCAACATCAAGACCTTTATGGACGGCCACCGCCCGCCGGATCGCGTGCTGCCTTCCATGCTGTGATCGATCTCAAGTGATCGACCACGTTTCCCTCATCGTCGGCGATCTTTCGCGCGCCGAAAAATTCTACGACTCGATCATGCGCGCACTCCGCTATCCTAAAGTCGTGCGGGACGAGAACCGCATCGGCTATGGCGAGCGTTCCTCACCCGAACATCCGGAGCGCTGTTATATTTCCGTCCGCGGTGGGTTGCCGAAGCGCTCGGAATCGCGCCGGCACTGGGCATTCCGTGCATCCACGCGCGAGGCGGTGATTGCGTTTCATCGCGACGGATTGGCGAACGGTGGCATTGACGACGGCGCACCGGGCCTGCGCGACTATCACGAACATTACTTCGCGGCGTTTCTGATCGATCCCGACGGCAACCGGCTTGAAGCGGTCTGCCACCGTGCCGAATAACTAAAGCGCGGAAAGCCGCGTTTTCGGAGTAGGCGCGGAGCCGGAAAGCGGATTTTCCGGATTCCATTCGTAGCGCAACGTTTCGAAGCGCATCGAGCGCGTGTCGATCATCAATAGTTTTCCGACCAGACTTTCGCCGAAGCCCACGATTGCGCGCAACACTTCAAGTGCTGCAAGCGTGCCTGCGATGCCTGCGACTGCGCCGAGAATTCCCGCTTCCTCGCAAGCGGGCACGGTGCCGGCGGGCGGCGCCTCGGGAAAGAGACAGCGATAGGTCGGATTGGGTTTCCCGTCCTTGCCGCTTTCGTGCGCGCGGATTGTGGTGAGGGTCGCGTCAAACGTGCCGAGTGCGGCGGTCACAAGCGGCTTTTTCTGGTGATAGCAGGTGTCGGAGACGAGATAGCGGGTCGCGAAGTTGTCCGAGCCGTCGAGCACGATGTCGTAATTCTTGATGAGGCGCGACGCGTTTCCGGCTTCTAATCGCAGTTCATGCACTTCCACATTCACATGCGGATTGAGCCGCGAAATCGCGAGCGACGCACTTTCCGTTTTCGGACGGCCGACATGGGAGGTCGCGTGAATCACCTGACGCTGCAAATTCGAAAGCGAAACCTTGTCGTCGTCGACAATGCCGAGCGTGCCGACACCGGCGGCAGCGAGATATAAAAGCGCCGGCGAGCCGATGCCGCCCGCGCCAATCACGAGCACGCGCGCGGCGCGCAGCTTCGCCTGGCCCTGCCCGCCAACCTCGCGCAGGACGATGTGGCGCGCGTAGCGCTCGAGTTCTTCCGGCGACAACGCCATTTGAATTTACCGCCTCGCAATTTCGTCGGGGTTCAGCTTATCATGCCGGAATGGCCGCACGTGAGCGACACCGCTTCCGGAATACGAGCCTTGCCGCATTCTCGGCGCTGGCCTTGCTCGCAAGCGCGAACGCGGCCTCCGCCCAGGCGAACGATCGCTGCCCGCGCCTTGTCTCCACGCTTCCTTCGCCGCTGATGCAGGTTTCGCTGCAGCTCGCGCAGAAGAAAGCAGAGACCGCAGTCAATATTACCTTTATTGGGCATTCGACCTTCCTGATCGAAAGCGCAGGCGGCATCAAGATCGCGACCGACTACAACGACTATGTACGGCCCGAAGCGATCCCCGATATTGCGACCATGAACCGGGCGCATTCGACGCATTACACGCTCTCCCCCGATCCTTCGATCAAGCATGTGCTGCATGGCTGGGGCGAAGGCGATCAGCCCGCGAAACACGAACTCGTCCTGGGCGACGTTTATGTCCGCAACGTTGCGACCAATATCCGAGACTGGGCGGGCGGCACGATCTACAGCCAGAACTCGATCTTCGTGTTCGAAATTGCGGGGCTCTGCATCGCGCATCTCGGCCATCTGCATCACACGCTGACCCCCGCGCATCTCGACGCGCTCGGAAGAATCGACGTGGTGCTGGTGCCGGTAGACGGCTCGTTCACGCTGAACACCGACGGCATGGTCGAAGTCCTGAAACAGATCGACGCGCCGGTCGCGATCCCGATGCATATTTTCGGCGAAGGCACGCTGCAGCGATTTCTGGAAAAGATGGGACAGATCTACGAGGTGCAGCGGCATCCAAGTCCGAGCATCCTGATGTCGCGCGAATTGATTCCGAAAACCCGCACGATGATCGTGCTGCCCGGACGCTGATCAGATATCGACGTTCGCGGTCAACGCGTTGTCCTGAATGAAGATGCGGCGCGGCTCGACTTCATCGCCCATGAGCTTGGTGAAAAGGTCGCCGGCTTCGTCGACCTCTTTCACCTTCACCTGCAGAAGCGAGCGGGCGGTGATGTCGAGCGTCGTTTCCCAGAGCTGATCGGGATTCATTTCGCCGAGGCCTTTGTAGCGCTGCAGCGAAACGCCCTTGCGGCCGGTGCCGACGGCGGCCTCGTAAAGGCCTACAGGCCCGTACACGACAACGTCGTCGTCCTTGCGTACGAGTTTCGCGGGCTTCGCGTAGATTTCCTGCAAGTGCGGCGCCATCTGGTCGAGCTTGCGGGCGTCGAGCGAGTTCAGGAACGCCTGATCGACGCGCACCACTTCCTTCACGCCCCGCAGCGTGCGTATGAACTGAAATCCGTTTTCGTCCGAATTTCCTTCCCAGCCGCGTTCCGTCTCGTCCGAAAGCACGTCGAGGCGTCTTGCGACATAAGCGGCCGCTTCTTTCGCGGTCTTCGGGCTCGCAAGAACCTCGGGCGATAAGGCGCCTGCGATTGCAATCTGTTCCACGACGCGGCGGTCGTAACGGGGGTGCAGGCCACGGAGTACCGCACGCGCACTGCGCGATTCTTCGACGATCGCGGCGAGATCGGCGCGCGCGCGTTCCTGTCCGTTCGCAAGCTTCAACACGCCTTCTTCGAGACCGCCTGCGATCAGGTAATCGTCGAGCGCGCGCTCATCTTTCAGATACTGCTCGGACCGGCCCCGCAGCACTTTGAACAGCGGCGGTTGGGCGATGTAAAGGTGGCCGTTCTCGATCAATTCCGGCATCTGGCGGAAGAAGAATGTGAGCAACAGCGTGCGGATATGGGCGCCGTCGACGTCGGCGTCCGTCATGATGATGATCTTGTGATAGCGCAGCTTGGAGACGTCGAAGTCTTCGCGGCCGATGCCGGTGCCGAGCGCCGTGATCAAAGTCCCGATCTGTTCGGAGGTCAGCATCTTGTCGAGACGCGCGCGTTCGACGTTCAGAATTTTACCGCGCAGCGGCAGCACCGCCTGAAATTTTCTATCGCGGCCCTGCTTCGCACTGCCGCCTGCGGAATCGCCCTCGACAATGAAGAGTTCGGATTTCGCGGGATCGCGCTCCTGACAGTCGGCGAGCTTGCCGGGGAGCGAGGCCATATCGAGCGCGCCTTTGCGGCGCGTCAGTTCGCGAGCTTTTCGCGCCGCTTCGCGTGCGGATGCGGCTTCGACGACCTTGCCAACGACTGATTTCGCTTCCTGCGGATGTTTCTCGAACCACTCCCGCAGCGCATCACCCACGATCGTTTCCACGACCGGACGCACTTCGGAAGAAACGAGCTTGTCTTTCGTCTGCGACGAGAATTTTGGATCCGGCACTTTGACCGAAAGCACGGAGGTCAATCCTTCGCGGCAGTCTTCGCCGGAAAGCGTGACTTTCTCTTTTTTGGCAAGACCCGAGCTTTCCGCGTACCCGATCACCTGACGCGTGAGCGCCGCGGCAAAGCCCGTGAAATGCGTACCGCGGTCGCGCTGCGGAATATTGTTCGTGAAGCAGAGCACAGACTCGTGGTAGCTGTCGTTCCATGAGATCGCGCATTCGACCGTGATCCCCGCGGTTTCCGCCTTGATCATTACGGGCTGCACGACGGACTGCTTGTTGCGGTCGAGATATTTCACGAAGGCTTCGACGCCGCCCTCGTACATCATTTCCTCGATCTTCGGCTCCGGGCCGCGCAGATCGGAAAGCGTAATGCGCACGCCCGAATTCAGAAACGCGAGTTCGCGCAGGCGATGCTCTAACGTCGCGAAGTCGAATTCGACCTTCGTGAAGGTTTCCTTGCTCGGCAGGAAGGTCACCTTGGTGCCCTTCTTGCCTTTGGCGTCGCCCACGACTTTCAACGGCTTTTCCGCGTCACCGTGGCGGAAGCGCATGTAGTGCTCTTTGCCGTCGCGCCAGATCGTCAGATCCAGAAATTCGGAAAGTGCGTTGACGACCGAGACGCCGACCCCGTGCAGGCCGCCGGAAACCTTGTAGGAATCCTGGTTGAATTTTCCGCCTGCGTGCAGCTGGGTCATGATGACCTCGGCAGCGGACACGCCTTCTTCTTTGTGAATGTCGGTCGGGATGCCGCGGCCGTTATCGGTAACCGTTACCGAGCCATCTGCATTCAACGTGGCTGTAACTTCGGTCGCGTGACCCGCGAGCGCTTCGTCGATCGCGTTGTCGACGACCTCATAGACCATGTGATGCAGGCCCGAGCCGTCATCGGTGTCGCCGATATACATGCCGGGGCGCTTGCGGACCGCATCCAGTCCTTTGAGGACCTGGATCGAATCCGCACCGTATTCGGCGGGAGTGCTGCTGCCGGCGGCCTTGGCCATGGTTGTGATTTTCCGTCGCGATTCGAGGCTGAATTTCAGCGTTGATTTTACCTCATATGGGGTGCCGAAAGCTGCGAAAAAATGGCCTATAGCGTTTGTTTTTGGCGCTCATAAGCATCTGAATCTGCTGGTGAAATTGCAGCCGTACGGGGCGAAAGCGCAGCTACGACTCCAAGTGCGGAAAAGGAGCTTGGCGGATCGAAAATTTTGGCAGATTCAGTGGGCGCGGAGAGCCTCGCCCGGGGTCACACGGAAGCGGGCGGCGGAAGGATCGAGCGCCGAAAACGCGGCTTCATCGACGCCCGTTACCAGCACCTGCGCGCCGAGCCCTTCGAGCGCGCTGAAAAGCGCGGCGCGGCGCTCTGAATCGAGAAATGCAGCGACGTCATCGAGCAACACGAGCGGCGCAAAGCCGTGCATCGAAGTGACGAGCCGCGCATGCGAGAGAATGAGTCCGACAAGCAGCGCCTTGCGCTCGCCCGTCGAGGCGCGCGCGGCTTCGATTGCCTTCTCCTGATGCAGCACGATCAAGTCCGAACGGTGCGGACCTTCGAGCGTACGCCCGGCGGCGCGGTCGCGCGGGCGGTTGTCGCGCAGTTTTTCGCGATAACGCTCTTCGACCTCGGTAGCGCTCTCGATCTCCAGCGCACGTTCGACTTCGCCATCGAGCGCGATCTGCGCGGTCGGGAAGCCGCTCGCAGAGTCGCGGTTCGCTTCGATCTCTCCGGCGAGCCGCTTCACGGTTTCGGCCCGCGCGGCGGCAACCGCAATCGCAAGCTCTGCCACTTCATATTCGATTGCGTCCATCCATTTCGGATCGAAGTTCTGCTCCTCGAGCAACCGGTTGCGCGAGCGTAGTGCACGGTCCAGCGCCGAGACGCGGGCACTGTGTTCGGCGTCGATCGCGAGTACCAAGCGATCGAGAAATCTACGGCGCTCACTGCCCGGCCCGAGAAACAGCCCGTCCATTTCCGGCGTGAGCCACACGACGCGCAGATGCTCGGCAAACGCAGCAGCGGAAGATACCGGCTCGCGGTGAATGCGCGATTTGCGCTGCGGACTTTCGTCGCCGCTCGGCGCTTCGATTCCGGTGCCGAGTGCTGCGTCTCCTAGCGCCCCGTCAATTTCCGCCGCCACCGCCCAGGAACCGTCGCCTTCCGTCGCAGCGACATCTTCGAGGGTTGCGCGGCGCAAGCCACGGCCTGGCGTCAGAAACGAAACCGCTTCGAGGATATTGGTCTTGCCCGCGCCATTCGCGCCGAGAAACAGCGCGGTGCGGCCTTCGAGATCGAGCGAAGCCTGCCGGTAAGAGCGGAAATTCGAGAGTTTGAGTTTGAGAATGCGGGCGTGCGGGATCACGTCGTTTCGCGCGTCGCCCGCGCTCACACCCGCATCGGCATCAGCACATACAGCGCGCCGGCAGCTTCCATGTCCTCGACCAAGGTAGGCGAGCCGGGATCGGCCAGTTTCAGCCGTGCCTTTTCGCCTTCGATCTGCTGGAGAATGTCGAGGAGATAGCGGCCGTTGAAACCGATATCGAGCGCTTCGGAGCCGTATTCGACTTCGAGTTCTTCCGTGGCACTGCCGGAATCCGGATTGATGACCGAAAGGATGAGCTTGCCGTCACTGAGCGCAAGCTTCACTGCACGCCCGCGCTCGCTCGACACCGTCGAGACGCGATCGACCGCGGCCATGAAGTCGGCCTTGTCGACGACAAGCGATTTGTCGTTCGCAGCCGGAATAACGCGCCCATAATCCGGGAAGGTGCCGTCAATCAGCTTCGAGGTGAGCACCGCATTGCCGAGCGAGAAGCGGATCTTGGTCGCGGAAAGTTCAACCTTCACTTCCTCGCCCGCATCATCGATCAAGCGCTGCACTTCGGCGACGGTTTTGCGCGGCACGATAATGCCCGGCATGCCCTTGGCGCCTTTCGGCGCCTTGATCTCGGCCTGCGCAAGACGATGGCCGTCGGTTGCAACCGCGCGGAGCTTGTCTTCAACGCTGTGCAGATAAATGCCGTTCAGATAATAGCGCGTCTCTTCGGTCGAGATCGCAAACTGCGTACGCTCGATGAGCCGCTTCAGGTCGGCGCTTGCGATATTGAAGCTGTGCGACATCTCGCCGGCGGCGAGATCCGGAAAATCGGTTTCGGGCAGCGCCTGCAACGTGAATTTCGAACGGCCTGCGCGCACCTGCAACTGCGTGCCATCGGCGGCACTCTGCAATTCAACCTGCGCGCCTTCGGGGAGTTTGCGCACGATGTCGTGGATCATGTGCGCGGGAACGGTCGTCGAGCCGGTCTGCTTGCCTTCGCCGGGTGCCGTTTCCATGATTTCAAGATCGAGATCGGTCGCTTTCAGTTCCACGCTCGACTTGCCGGCGCGCAGCAGCACGTTCGCGAGAATCGGAATCGTGTTCCTGCGCTCCACCACGCGATGCACGTGGGCGAGAGATTTCGCGAGCTGCGCGCGTTCGATCGTGACCTTCATGGAAGAAACCCGGAAATACGCCTGCTAGAGACTATTCCGGCGGCGCGCCGGCCTTGGAACAGGCCGCCGGACGCCGCCGGGGATGTCACATTAAGGCCCTGCGCCAGAGGCGCAAGTGCCCTATTCCATGAGCATCCGCTTCAGAACTTCGATTTCTTCGGACAGCGCTTTGTCGCCCTGTACGAGGCCCTCGATCTTGCGGACCGCGTGCAAAACCGTGGTGTGATCGCGGCCGCCGAAGCGCCGTCCGATTTCGGGGAGCGAGCGTAGCGTCAGCACTTTGGCGAGATACATCGCGATCTGGCGCGGACGCACGACATTCGCGGTACGGCGCGAGGACAAAAGGTCCGCGCGCGTCACGCCGTAATGCTTCGACACGACGCGAAGAATGTCCTCGACGCGGATGCGGCGCGGATCGGTCGGCCGCACGAGATCGCGGATCACTTCGTCGGCGAGATCGGTAGTGACCGACTTCTTGTAAAACTGGCTGTGATGCAGAAGCCGCGTTACCGCCGCTTCGAGATCGCGTCCTGATTGCGTCACCTGTCCGGCGATATGCGCGAGCACCGGCATCGGCACGTCGAAGCGCGCGTCTTCGGCTTTGAGCAAGGCGGCGCGCGCCATCAGAATGTTGAGGCGAAGTTCTTCGTCCATCGGGCCAACTTCGACGGTCAATCCGCCACCCAAGCGCGAACGGACGCGATCTTCGAGGTTCTCCAATTCCACCGGCGGACGGTCGGCTGCGACCACAACCTGACGTCCGGCGTCGGTGAGCGCATTCAGCGTGTGGCAGAACTCCTGCTGCACCGCGCGGCCTTGCAGGAACTGCAGATCGTCGATGATGAGCGCGTCGATGCCGCGTAGCGCTTCCTTGAACGCGATCGCCGACTGGTTCTTCAATGCGGCAACGAAGCCGTACATGAATTTCTCGGCGGTCAGATAGACCGCGCGCTTGCCCTGCACGTCATAGGCGTGGGCAATGGCCTGCAAGAGATGGGTTTTGCCGAGGCCCACCGAGGCGTGGATGTAGAGCGGATTGAAACGCGGCGCGCCGTTCGCGCCCATGCCCGCCTCCACGATCTGCTTGGCCGCGGCATGCGCGAGACCGTTCTGCTTGCCGACGATGAAGGTCGCAAAGGTCATGCGCACATCGAGCGGCGAGCCGACGGGGCCATCGGCGCGGACATTGCCCGTACCGCGCACCAAGCCGCGCTTGCCGAAACGATCGGTCTCCGTGCTCACCAGCGTCGCGGTTTCCTGCTTTTCGCCGGCTACCTGGGAACGCATGACGGCGGTGCGTACGATGATCTCGACCTTTTCGACGCTTGAAACCTCGGTCTGCCAATGGGTCCGGAGGCGCTGGAAATGATGCTCCTCGATCCAGGATTTCAAAAACCGGGTTGGGACCGAGAGGCGCGCCAGACGGCCGTCGCAATCGACGAGCTGCAGGCTCGCGAACCAGCTCATATAAGTCTCTTCGCCGAGTTCAGCGCGCAGTTTCTTGCGGATGCGCTCCCAGCGCGCCGCGTGCGTTTCTTCCGGACCGGCTTCGGGCGTTTTCTTCGGAACGTTCATGCGTCGCTCCACCTTGATGGTTGACGGCGGCGTCTCCGGCGCGAATTCGCGCACGAAAGGCACGGCCTGAAATTTTAATCGGATTGGTCAGATTTGGTCGGCGACGTCAGTTTCGTCGCAAACATCGCGATCGCGGGCTCCGGCATGACGCAGCCTCGGCGCGAATAGAGATATTCGTGTGTCGAATGAATGCTGAAATTCGTTTCATCGCCGCCCCGCTCGGCTCGCGGGATAATCCCGCGCCGGTAATTCTGTTGTTTTTATCCCGGCTTGCGCTACCGGGGATTTGTTGCTGCCGTCATTTCATCCGCCTCGGCTCTTTCGCGACGCAAAAGATGCAATGCCCGCATCTTTTGAGACAAAACGTCCCCGCCTCAAAAAGTTGAGTGCGTCACGTCAGAAAGCTGAAGCTGATGTCCGCCGGAAACTCCCGGAAGACAATCTGACGATAAGCAGCGCTTTCTCGCCGCGCAATCGTCTTTTCACTCGATTTTGCGCGACCTTCGGCGCATGCGCATTGCGAGTGCTTGTTCGCAATTGCGTGAACCTTCGCAACGCGCTGACTCTTCACGCAGAATCGGTTTGTGACAGGGTTCCGTACATGACGGTACGGCGACGAAACGATGAAACGATTTTTTTAGCTTTGCGCGCGCGCTGAAACGCAATTTCCAAGTCCACGTTGCCGCTTACTAGGCAAGGTTCTGTGACTCTTTGCGTTTTTCGTTCAAAGAGCTCGATGTAGCCCGGCAGGGAGTTGAAAAGTTTTCGCTTGTCGAACTTGAAAATTGCTTTTGCCGGATCGAAGATCGCGCGCATAAACGAAAAGCCCGGCGCGAGGCCGGGCATTCCGAAAAAATTCTCGAATTATTCCAGCGCGGCGTGTCAGCCGAGCTTCTTCACGCGCGCGGTGAGACGCGAAACGGTGCGCGATGCGGTATTGCGATGGATGATACCGTTCTGCGCGGCGCGCGCGATCGCGGGTTCAGCGACCTTCAGCGCTTCGCGCGCCTGCTTGGCGTCGCCGCCGGTGATCGCTTCTTCAACCTTGCGCACGAGTGAGCGCATGCGCGAGCGGCGATTGACGTTAATCGTGGTGCGTCGGGCGATTTTGCGCGACGCCTTTTTCGCAGAAGTCGTATTGGCCATGAAGCCTGTACCGTAAGTTTAGTTGTTCGATAGCCGGAAGCGGCGGCGTAAGCCGGTAAGCCTCGGCGCGCGTTCCTATAGGCGGGCTGTCCACCCCCGTCAATCGAAGAATGGGGCCGAAAATCGCTATATTTTACTTATGCTTGAAGCCAGGCGCCCGCTTCGCAACGAAGGCATTCATGCCTTCCTTCTGATCATGCGTACCGAACATCGACTGGAACAGCCGGCGCTCGAAACGGATGCCTTCGGATAGCGACACTTCGAAAGAGCGATTAACGCTTTCCTTCGCCATCATCACGGCGGGCAGCGACATGCCGGCGATGGCCTCGGCTGCCTTGAGCGCTTCCGTTTGCAGATCGGCGAGCGGCACGATGCGTGCGACAAGACCCGCGCGCTCGGCTTCTTCCGCGCCCATCATGCGGCCGGTCAGCACGAGATCCATCGCTTTTGCCTTGCCGACGGCTTGCGTGAGCCGCTGCGTACCGCCTGCTCCCGGCATGACGCCGAGTTTGATTTCCGGCTGACCGAACTGCGCGTTGTCGGCGGCAATGATCAGATCGCACATCATGGCCACTTCGCAGCCGCCACCGAGCGCATAGCCCGCGACCGCCGCGATCATGGGTTTGCGGAAACGTCCGACCCGATCCCAGGCCGAGATAAAGTCGTCGACATAAGTGGACGGGAACTGCAGGGGCTCCATTTCCTTGATGTCGGCGCCGGCGGCGAAGGCTTTTTCCGATCCCGTGACGAGGACGCAGCCGATGTTGGCGTCGTTCTCCCACACATCCAGCGCTGCGCAGAATTCGCCGACGATCTGCTTGTTCAGCGCATTCAACGCTTTCGGACGATTGAGCGTGATGATGCCGACGCGGCCTTTGGTTTCGACCTGGATCGTTTCGTAAGCCATGACGTTTCCTCCGTCCTTCTCTTTGCTAGCCAAGACCGAATGCCCCAGCAATATCAGCGCTGACAGACCGGACAATAATAGGTCGAGCGTGCGTTCTGCACGATTGCCTTGATCGTCCCCTTGCAGCCGCGGGTCGGGCATTTCGTGCCGGCGCGGTCGTAGACGCGAAAGCGATGCTGAAACATGCCGAGTTCGCCATCGGTCTTGCGGTGATCGCGTAAGGAAGAACCGCCCGCCTCGATTGCAGCCGTGATTACTTTCTTGATCGCGGGGACAAGGCGTTTTGCTGCTTCGGTCGGCGCACCCTTTTTATCGGCAAGGACGCGCGCGAGGCGCTTCGGCGAGAGATGTGCAAGATGCAGCGCTTCCGAGACATATATATTGCCGAGGCCCGCGACGATCCGCTGATCCAGAAGTGCGGCTTTCAGGCTGGTTTTCCGTCCTGCGCATTTCGCCGCCAGATAAGCGGGGCTCAGTTCCTCGCTCAAAGGCTCTGGCCCCAGCCCTTTGAAAAGCGGGTGGTCGGCAAGCCGCGCCGTATCGCTCATCAGCATCGCGCCGAAACGGCGCGGATCGTTGAAGGTCACGGTCGCGCGCGGCTGCATGTGAAACACCACATGGTCGTGGTTCGACGCGACGGAACGCGGATACATGAATTCGCCGGGCGAGGTTTCCTCGTTCCCGAGCAAGACGCGAAACGAACCGGACATGCCGAGATGCATGATCAGCGTTTCATCGCGGTCGAGATCGGCCAGGAGATATTTGGCGCGACGGCGCAGCCGCTCGATCTTGCGGCCTTTCATGCGTTCCGCGAAATGATCGGGCAGCGGCCAGCGCAAATCGGCGCGGCGCGCCTCTAACCGCTCCACCGTCGCGCCTTCCATAACGGGCGCCAAGCCACGGCGCACTGTTTCGACTTCAGGTAATTCGGGCATCCGGTAACGCTGTTTTCTTCCGCTTCGCTGCGGTGATAGCGAAAGGGGGAGCCCCGCGCTATGGTCCGGCGCATCTTACGGAACACCATGAACACCAACGCGAATTCGACCCATTTCGGCTTCCGCGACGTGCCGCTTTCGGAAAAGCAGCGCATGGTCGACGACGTCTTTCATTCGGTCGCGGGCCGCTACGACCTCATGAACGACCTGATGTCGGCAGGCATGCATCGCGCCTGGAAAGATGCGCTGGTCTCGAAGCTGCGGCCGCCGCTTTCGACGCAGAAATTCTCGGTGCTCGATGTCGCTGGCGGGACCGGCGATATTGCGTTTCGTATTATCGAAGCGGGCGGCAGCGGCGTCGAAGTCACCGTTGCCGACATCAACAACGAAATGCTCACGGTCGGGCGTGAACGCGCAGAGAAACGCGGCATCGGTCACGTGGTCCGCTTCGCCGAAGTGAACGCGGAGTCGCTCGCCTTTCCCGACAAGCACTTCGATGCCGCAACGATCGCGTTCGGTATCCGCAACGTGCCGCGGATTCCGGTGGCGTTGAAAGAAATGTTCCGCGTGCTGAAAACCGGCGGTCAGTTTTTCTGTCTCGAATTCAGCAATGTCGATCTGCCGGGGCTCGACGCGATCTATGACGCCTATTCGTTCCGCGCGATTCCGGAAATCGGCCGCCTCGTCACCGGTGACCGCGAGGCGTACCAATATCTCGTGGAATCGATCCGGAAGTTTCCAGACCGCGACGCCTTCTCGAAGCTGATGCGGGACGCCGGCTTCTCGCGCGTGCAGGCCACCCCGATGAGCGGCGGCATCGTCGCACTGCATTCCGGCTGGAAGCTCTGAACTTGCTTTCTTCGCTCACGCATCTTTTCCGGCTGGCCCGCGCAGGTTTCGTATTTGCACGCGAAGGCGTGCTCGCGCTCGTCGATCCGGCGATGCTGCCGCCGGGATCGCATGGACTGGTGCGCATCGCGCGGCTGGTCGAGCGCCGCAATGCCGGTTCAAGCGCCGTGCGGCTCGCAACCGCACTCACCAAACTCGGCCCTTCCTATGTGAAGCTCGGGCAGTTTCTCGCTACCCGCCCCGATGTCGTGGGCAGCCAGATCTCACACGATCTCGAAACGCTGCAGGATAAGATGCCGCCTTTCCCGCAGGCGACATCGGAAAAGATCATCGCCGACGCGCTCGGCAAGCCGATTTCCGAACTCTTTGTTTCTCTCGGCGCGCCGGTGGCGGCGGCCTCAATCGCGCAGGTGCATCGCGCGGAAATCATCAAAGACGGGGAGAAAATTCCGGTCGCCGTGAAAGTATTACGGCCAGGTATCGAAGCCCGCTTCCGGCGCGACCTCGAAACCTTCTTCTTCGCGGCACGTAAAGCCGAAGCGCGTGACCCGGAAGCGCGGCGCCTGCGTCTCGTTGCGACGGTCGAAACGCTGGCGCGCTCAGTCACCATGGAAATGGATTTGCGGCTCGAAGCCGCGGCCCTTTCCGAGCTTGCCGAAAATACCAAAGAAGACCCCGATTTTCGCGTGCCGAAAGTCGAATGGGATCGTACCGCACGCACCGTGCTGACTACCGACTGGATCGACGGCATTCCGCTGAATGACCGCGAAAGACTGCGCGCGGCCGGACACGATTTCATCCGGCTTTCGCGAGTCATCATCCAGAGTTTTTTGCGCCAGGCGATCCGCGACGGGTTTTTTCATGCGGACCTTCATCCCGGGAATCTTTTCGTAGATACGAGTGGCAATCTCGTCGCGGTGGATTGCGGCATCATGGGAAGGCTCGGGCCGAAGGAGCAGCTTTTCCTCGCGGAAATTCTCTACGGCTTCATCACCAAGAACTGGTACCGCACCGCCGAGATTCATTTCGAGGCGGGATATGTCCCTCCGCATCATTCGATCGACGACTTCGCACAGGCGATCCGCGCGATCGGCGAGCCTATCCATGACCGGCCCGCGCATGAAATCTCGATGGCGAAGCTGCTCACGCTCCTCTTCGAAGTGACGTCGCTGTTCGACATGCGGACGCGGCCCGAACTTCTGCTTTTGCAGAAGACGATGGTGGTCGTCGAAGGCGTTGCCCGCACGCTCGACCCGCAGCTCGATATGTGGACGACCGCGGAGCCCGTGGTGCGCGAATGGATGGAGCGCCGCCTCGGACCCATCGGTCGCCTGGAGAGTGCCGCAACCGAACTCGGCGGCCTTGCGCGTCTCGTCGGCGAGGCACCGCAACTGATGACCCGCGCTTCCGCCGCCTTCGAACGCTTCGACGAACAGACTCGCGAAGGCCTCGTACTCGCGCCGGAAACCGTCGACGCCATCGGCCGCGCAGAAGCAAAACACTGGCGCTGGGCGACACTCGCGCTCTGGGTCATCGCCGGTCTCTTCGCGATCTGGCTTTTTCGTTAGCGCACTCTCTTATTAACGCTGTTTCGCACGGGAATTGGCATCGATCCCATGTCATGCAATTATACAGACGGTTTCTGATAATTGGGCCTGTTTCCGCTATCGGGCCGGAGTTTGCGTAAGCCATGCCGCTTCAAGGCAAGAAAATTCTGCTCGTCATCGCAGGCGGGATCGCGGCCTATAAGAGCCTCGACCTGATCCGTCGGCTGCGCGAGCGCGGCGCCAAAGTGCGCGTGATCATGACGCGCGCGGCACAGGAATTCGTGACGCCGCTCGCGGTGGGCGCTGTCGCAGGCGAGCGGCCCTTCACCGAGCTTTTCGATCTTTCCGCCGAATTCGACATCGGCCACATCCGGCTTGCGCGCGAACCCGATCTCATCGTGATCGCACCCGCCACCGCCGATCTCATGGCGAAGATGGTGCAAGGCCGCGCCGACGATCTTGCTTCCACCGTGCTGCTCGCCACCGACCGGCGCATTCTGCTCGCGCCCGCGATGAACCCAGCGATGTGGATGAACGCGGCAACGCAGAGAAATTTCCAGCGCCTGCAGGCCGACGGCGTCGCTTTCACCGGACCGGAAACCGGCGAAATGGCCGAAAGCGGCGAGCGCGGCGTGGGGCGTATGAGCGAACCGCTCGCCATCGTCGCCGCGATCGAGAAGAATCTTTTCGAATTGCCCCCGCGCGACGCGCTCGCTGGCAAAAAAATCCTCGTCACCTCCGGGCCGACGCGCGAACCGATCGATCCGGTGCGTTACATTTCCAATCATTCATCCGGCAAGCAAGGGCACGCACTCGCCCGCATGGCGGCGCAAGCCGGCGCCGAAGTCGTGCTCGTCTCCGGACCGGTGCAGCTTCCCGATCCTTCCGGCGTAAAAACTATTCACGTCGAAACCGCCGAGCAGATGCTGAACGCCTCCGAGGGCGCGTTGCCCGCGGATGCCGCGATCTTCGCCGCTGCCGTTGCCGACTGGCGCGTTGCGAACGAAGCCGCGCAGAAAATGAAAAAGCAGGAAGGAAAGATTCCTTCGCTTTCCTTTTCGGAAAACCCGGACATCCTCGCTACGATCTCACGGCATTCGAATCTGCGCCCGCGCCTCGTCATCGGCTTCGCGGCCGAAACCGAGAACCTCATCGAAAATGCACGCGCGAAGCTCAAGAAGAAGGGCTGTGACTGGATCGTCGCGAACGACGTTTCCACCGGCACCGCCACCTTCGGCGGCACTTCGAACGAAGTGCATATCGTGAGCGGAACGGGCGTCGAATCCTGGCCGATGCAATCGAAAGATGCAGTCGCAGCAGGTCTCGTCAAAAAAATTGCAGTAACGTTGGGTGGCGCACGATGAACTCGATTTCCTTTCAGCGCCTCGAACACGCGAAAGATCTGCCTGCGCCGGAATATGCAACGGCAGGTGCGGCCGGCATGGATCTCGTCGCCGCTATTTCCGCAAACGAGCCTATGAAAATTTCTCCCGGTGCGCGTGTCGCCGTGCCGACCGGTTTGATCTTCGCGATTCCGCAAGGCTTCGAAGGTCAGGTGCGTCCGCGTTCGGGACTGGCGCTGAAGAACGGCGTCACCGTTCTGAACGCGCCCGGCACCATCGATTCCGACTATCGCGGCGAAGTGAAAGTGATCCTCGTCAACACAAGCAGCGATACCTTCGAAATCGCACGCGGCATGCGGATCGCGCAGATCGTGTTCGCGCGCGTCGAACAGATGCAATTGCAGGAAGTGAATTCTCTCGACGAAACCGCGCGCGGCAGCGGCGGCTTCGGCTCCACCGGTGTTCAGTCGTCACGAAAGAGTGCTTGAGTTATGGCCCGTCTATCCGAAAAAAGTTTGCTTGCCGTTGCCGCCGTCGTCGATGTTGCAATCCATTCGCGCGGCGCACCGGTTGCCGCGAAAGCGCTTGCCGAGCGTCATAACCTTCCGCCGCGTCATCTTGAGCCAGTGCTGCAGGCGCTCGTTCATGCGGGAATCCTGAAGGGCGTACGCGGTCCGCGCGGCGGCTACGAACTTGCGCGCGAGCGGCGCAGAATTTCAGTCGCTGAAATTTCGCAGGTCGCCGAAAGCTCGGAAAACGACGCCCAAGGCAAGAAGCCCGCGGTCGTGGCCAATGTGATCGCGCCCGCGCTCGCAAAAGCCGAACGCGCGTTCGAGGCCGCGCTCTCCGAAATCACCATTGACGCGCTCTGCCGGGAGGCCGAACGCGAAGGCGTGAGCGAAAGCAAGGCGACAGCCGATTTCAACATATAAGTTACGTTATTATTTCTCTTCATCGACTTCAAAACGTGAATATGCTACGCCGCGCCCACTGAAATAATGAATGCGCGTGGAGCGAAGCATGGCGAAGCTGGGCCGCGGAAAAATCTTCAACTCGATTACCGAAACGATCGGCGACACGCCGCTCGTTAAATTAAAGCGGCTCCCGGAGTCGCGCGGCATCAAGGCCAACATTCTCGCCAAGCTTGAATTCTTCAATCCGATCGCATCGGTCAAAGACCGCATCGGCGTTTCCATGATTGACGCCATGGAACAGGCCGGCGTTCTTAAATCCGATACCGTTCTGGTCGAGCCGACTTCGGGTAACACCGGCATTGCGCTTGCCTTCGTCGCCGCGGCGCGCGGCTACCGGCTCATTCTCGTGATGCCGGAATCGATGTCGCTCGAGCGCCGTAAGATGCTGTCGCTGCTCGGCGCCGAACTCGTACTCACGGAAGCCGCGCAAGGCATGCGCGGCGCGGTCAGCAAGGCCGAGGAAATTATTGCGCAACTGAAGAACGCGACCATGCCGCAGCAATTCCGTAACCTCGCGAACCCGAAAGTTCACCGCGAGACAACGGCGGAAGAAATCTGGAACGATACGGGCGGCGAAATCGACGCCTTCGTTGCAGGTGTCGGCACCGGCGGCACCATCACCGGCGTCGGTCAGGTGCTGAAACCGCGCCGCAAGTCGCTGAAAGTTTTCGCGGTGGAACCCGAGGACAGCCCGGTGCTCTCCGGCGGTCAGCCCGGCCCGCATAAAATCCAGGGCATCGGCGCGGGTTTCGTGCCGGAGGTGCTAGACCGCAGCGTGATCGACGAAGTCGTCACGGTCGGCAATCAGACAGCATTCGAAACCGCCCGTGCGCTTGCCAAACTCGATGGCATTCCCGGCGGTATTTCCTCGGGTGCCGCGGTCGCCGCGGCGCTCGAAATCGGCGCCCGTCCCGACTATGCCGGCAAAAATATCGTCGTGATCGTGCCGAGCTTTGCCGAGCGCTATCTTTCGACCGCCCTCTTCGAAGGGCTCTGAGCGAAGGGCCTTCTTTCCCGAGTCCTCGGGGGGGTAGAGTGGCTTGATTCGCGGCCGCGGCGGCCGCGAAAGAGGGCATATCAGCGGAAATGCCGGAAGCGGCGGAAACCGGCACATCGCTCAAACGAGCGAACCGGCGTGAAAAATGCGCGGCCGTTTTCGGCGCAGCGCTTGTGCTTTCGCTCGCGCCGCTGGACTTCGCCTTCGCCGAACCGACGCTGTTCGACCGCCTGCTCGAATTCACGCAGGCGCTGAACAGGCAGGAAGTCACCTCGCTTGCGCTGACGCTCGGCATTCTTCTGTTCGCAGTCGTAACCGCGATCGGGCTTCTGCGTTCACGCACGGGTGCTGCCACCGAGCGCACGGAAGCGCGGCGCGAGATTGCGCGGCTCCGCGCCGAAGCAGACCGTATGACCGCGCTTCTGCTTTCTGAGCCGCAGGTCGTCGTCATCTGGCGAAGCCTAACGGCGGAGCCCGCGATTCTCGGCGATGTTGCGACTATCAGCGGTCTCGATTCCTCACGCCGGATTCTTGCCTTCGGTTCCTGGCTGGGAGCGGAGCCCTCCGCCGCCATGGATGCGGCGGTGGACGCGCTTCGCAATCGCGGCAAGGCATTCGGATTTTCGATCCTTACGCCGCGCGGAAAACATATCGAAGCGGAAGGGCGCCCGGTCGGCGGTGTTGCCGTCCTGCGGCTTCGCGATGTCACCGGCGCCAAGCGCGATCACGCCGCGGTCGCGGCCAAACACAAGCAGTTGGAGGACGAGATCGAACTCGTCCGCAATCTGCTCGAACTGATGCCAGCGCCGATCTGGATCCGGGACGCCGACGGGAAACTCGTCTTTGCCAACCGCGCTTATGCGAGCGCGGTCGAGGCCTCCGATCCTGACGACGCGACCGCGCGCAATATCGAACTTCTCGATCAGCCGGTGCGGGCCGACGCACAGCGCAGCCGCGCGCAGGATTCCGCCTTCCACCGCCGCGTCGGCGCGATCGTCGCAGGCAAGCGCCGCACGCTCGAAGTTTTCGAGGCGGGCTCTAAGCGTGGTGCCGCCGGAATTGCACTCGACGTCACCGAAGCCGAAATCGCGCGGAGCGAAATTGCGCGCATCAACGAAGCCCACCGGCGCACACTCGACCAGATGCCGACCGCAGTCGCAATCTTCGGCTCTGACCGCCGGCTCATTTTCTTCAATGCCGCCTATCTCTCGCTGTTTCGTCTGGATGCTGCATTTCTCGAGGAAATGCCCGACGACTCGATGGTACTCGACAAGCTCCGCGCGCAACGCTGCCTGCCGGAAACCGCGGACTTCCGCGCCTTCAAGGCGCAACTGCACGACGCTTATTCTTCGGTCGATCCCAAGCAGACGATGTGGCATCTCGCCGACGGGCGTTCGTTGCGCGTGGGCGTGAGCCCGAACGCGCAAGGCGGCGTCACGTATCTCTTCGACGACGTGTCCGAAGGCTACGCGCTCGCAAGCCGCTTCTCCTCGCTCGAAAACACGCAAGGCGAAACGCTGGACGCGCTCGCCGAAGCAGTCGCCGTGTTCGGTGTCGACGGCCGGCTGCAACTACATAACCGTGCATTTCAGGATCTCTGGAGATTTTCCGACATCGATCTTGCCGATAAACCTGCGGTGGATGCGATCCGCCGTCTTTGCCGCGCGACCGAGCCCGCGAGCAACGACGTGTGGCTCGAGATCGAACGCGCAATCACAACCTCGGGCGATCGCCGTCTGATTTCGAAGCGCCTCGAACTTTCCGATGGCACGAGTTTCGAGTGCGCTGTCGTTCCGCTGCCCGACGGCGGTAATCTCGTGACCTTCCGCGATATCAGCGACACCGTGCGCGCGGAAAGAATCCTTCGAGAGCGCAACGCGGCGCTGATCGCAGCCGACGCGATCCGCGATACCGTGATCCGCTACATCTCGCATGACCTGCGCTCGCCCTTGAACAACATTTCCGGCTACACGCAATTCCTCGGCACCTCGGAAGCCGGTGCGCTCACCGAGAAGCAGCGCGAATATCTAAGCCACATCTCGGCATCGAGCGCCGAGTTGCTCGCGATCATCGACGGCCTGCAGCTTGCGATCCTCGACGCGGGCGGCAAGAACGCGCCATCGGCGCATGTCGAAATCCGCAAACTCCTCGATGCCGTTGCCGCGAACACGAAAGCGCGGCTCGCGGAAAAGCAGCTTTCGCTCGTAGTCGATGTTCCCGCCGGAATCGGCAGTTTTGCCGCCGACGAGGCGCGGGTCCGCCAGGTGATCGAAAACCTCGTCGCCAATGCCGCAGGGCACTCACCGCGCGGAGAAACCATCGGCCTCAGCGTCGAGCGGCGGCAGCAGGCGATCCTGTTTCACGTCTCCGACCGCGGCCCGGGCATTCCGCGCGACGTGCAGGAGCGGCTCTTTCAGAATCTGGAAACCCTGCCGATCGATTCCACGCATCGCGGCGCGGGCCTCGGCCTTTCGCTGGTACGCTCGGCAATGAAGTTGCAGGGCGGCGACGTGATGATCGACTCGGAGCCAAACCGGGGTACTGTTATTACCTGCGTGTTCCCGTTAACGCCGCCGGAAGCAAAGAATAGTCCGACACCACCCTCATGAATGTGCCGCACAAAACCTGGGAGATCGTCGTCGCTGGCGAATTGGAGACCCAGGAACTGGCGCGCGATCTCGCCTTCGCGATTGCACCGGGCGACGTTATCGCGATCGGCGGCGAACTCGGCTCAGGCAAGACTGCGCTTGCCCGTGCGATTATCCGCACGCTGGCGTCTGACGAAAAGCTCGAAGTACCGAGTCCGACCTTCACGCTGATGCAGGTCTATGAATTGCCGCGCTTTCCGGTGGTGCACGCAGACTTATTCCGCGTGAATACGCTTGCCGAACTTTCCGAACTCGGTTGGGAAGAAGCATCCTCAGGCGCGGCCGTGCTTGTCGAATGGCCCGAGAAAGCCGGACCGCTCCTTCAAGTCGAGCGTCTGGAGATTCATCTCGAACTGGTGCCCGAACTAGGGCCCGAACACCGCCGCATTCAGATGGCCGGGATCGGCGTATGGGCCGAACGCCTCGGACGGCTGCGCGCGGAGCATTCGCTCTTTGCAGCGTCCGGCTACAGCAATGCGCGGCGTGCGCACATTCAGGGCGATGCTTCGACCCGCAGCTACGAGCGGTTGTTCCTCGAAGACGGCTCCGCGATTTTGATGAAGGCGCCGCGGAGCAAAGACGGTCCCGCGATCCGTCAGGGCCGTACCTATGGCGAGATCGCGAAGCTCGCGCAGAACATGGAACCGTTCGTCGCGTTTTCCCGGGGCCTGCGCGCGCGAGGGTTCTCGGCGCCGGAAATTTACGCGGCCGATCTCAACAGCGGGCTTCTGCTGCTCGAAGATCTCGGCACCACCGGCATCATTACCGGCGAGCCGTTTCTGCCGATTGAAGACCGCTACGCGACGGCGGTCGATTTGCTGATTGCACTTCACACCCAGGAATTGCCGCACGTACTTCCCGTTGCGCCGCGCATCGAATATGCGATTCAACGCTACGACCTCGACGCTTTTCTGATCGAAACCGAACTGCTGGTTGACTGGTACCTGCCGCATCGCAAGTCGTTGCAGCTCGATGCAACGTCGCGCGAAATTTTCCGCGCGCTGTGGCGCGACGCGCTGCTGGAGCCGCTGAACGACCCGGCTACGTGGGTATTGCGCGATTTCCATTCGCCGAACCTGCTGTGGCTGGAGGACCGCGATGGCACCCAGAGAATCGGGCTTCTCGATTTTCAGGACGGATTGATCGGCCCGCCTGCCTATGACGTCGCTTCGCTGCTCATGGATGCGCGCTGCACGGTGAGCGAGAAGATGGAAGTGCGGCTCCTTTCCCGCTACGCGGTCGGAAGGCAGACCGCCGACCCCGATTTCGATCCGGCGCGCTTCGCCGCGCAATACGTGATCATGGGCGCGCAGCGCGCGACGAAAATTCTCGGCATTTTCGCGCGCCTCGATAAGCGCGACGGCAAACCGCAATATCTCCGCCACATGCCGCGCGTATGGAATTATCTGATGCGCGCGCTCGAACATCCTTCGCTTTCGGCGATCAAAGGCTGGTACGCGGCGAACGTGCCGCCGCCGCCCGGCATGAAGCAGGCCGAAAACAGCGAACCCGAATTGCCGTTTGCGCAGTCGACTCCGAAGCAATCCGCACCGCGGACGACCGAAGCGGAATCGCTTGAAGCCGAAAGTCTTCTCGGACAACTCGCGGAACAGATGAGGGAATCGCAGGACGCCGAAAGCCCGGCCGCCTCTCTACCGCCGGAAACGAAGGCGTAACGTCCTTCATGACTCTTCGAATCGATACCGCAATGGTGCTCGCGGCCGGTTTCGGCAAGCGCATGTTGCCGCTCACGCAAAACATGCCGAAGCCGATGGTGAAGGTCGACGGCATCACCTTGATCGACCGCGTGCTCGACCGCCTCACACTGGCCGGCGTCACCCGCGCCATCGTCAACGTTCACTATTGCGGCGACGTGCTGATCGAGCATCTCAAGAACCGCGCTTTCCCGAAAATCGAAATCTCGGACGAGCGCGATCTCCTGCTTGATACGGGCGGGGGTGTCGTGCGCGCGTTGCCTATGCTCGGGAAGAAGCCGTTCTTTCTCGTCAATTCCGATTCGATCTGGATCGAGGGCACTTCCCCCAATCTCTCACGGCTAGCCGCGGCATACGACGAAGCGCAGATGGACGCGCTGTTGCTGCTCGCCTCCACCGCGGGTGCAGTGGGTTATGCCGGCGCCGGCGATTTCACGATGAACTCGGAAGGCCTGCTTACCAAACGCGACGAGCGCGAGGTCGCGCCCTTTGTCTATGCCGGGGCCTCAATCCTGCACCCGCGTCTTTTTGCGGACGCGCCGCAAGGCGCATTCTCACTGCTGCGCTCGTTCGAGAAGGCCGAAGCGCAAAGCTCGCTTTTCGGGCTCAGGCTTGACGGTACTTGGATGCATGTCGGCACGCCTGAGGCGATTCGCGGCGCAGAGGATGCCATTCGCAGAAGCAGCGAGTAATCTCGCGGCGCGATGACGACCAACCCACGCGTTTTCACGATTCCGCCAAGCGCGCCGTTCCTGCGCACGCTTGCGCGCGGCATCCTCGACGGAAAACTCATTCCCGGCTTCGCGCCGCGCGAAACGCCGGAGCTGCTCGCCGATGCCACCATCTATCTGCCGACGCGGCGTGGCGCCCGCGCGCTGGCGGACGTGTTTCTCGAAGAGACGAACGCGAACGGATTGTTGCTCCCGCGTATCATCCCGCTCGGCGATGTCGATGAAGAGGCGTTCGCATTCGAGCCCGGCGGACTCACGCCGCTTCCTCCTGCAATTTCCTCCGGAGAGCGCAGGCTTGCGCTCGCGAAACTGATCGCAGGTTACGCGGGTACCGACCCGCGATTAGTGCCCGACTCGCCGGCGATTGCGGTCGCGCTTGCCGACGAACTCGCACATCTGATGGACGATTTCATTACCGCCGGGCTGCCGTTTTCCGCCGTCGAACATGCGGTGCAAGGCGAACTCGATCAATATTGGGAACGCTCGCGCGATTTTTTGAAGATCGTCGGCGACAACTGGGCGAAGATTCTCGCAGCAAGCGGAAAGATCGATGCTGCGGAACGCCGCGACGAATTGCTGTCCCGCGAGGCCGCGCGTCTTGAAAAACCTGCAGGCGGGCCCGTGATCGCCGCCGGTTCGACGGGCACCTTGCCGAAAGTCGCGGAATTGCTTCGTGTGATCGCAAACCATAAGAATGGCGCGGTCGTGCTTCCCGGGCTCGATCAAAAACTCGACAGCCGTGCCTTCGCAAAGATCGGCGAAGACGACGATCCGATGCCGGGTCATCCGCAATTCGGTCTCAAGCGCCTGATCGAAAAGCTGGGCATTGCCCGCGACGCGGTGATCCCCTTCGGCGAGCCCGCACACACGGCACGCGAGGAAATTCTTTCACTGGGCTTCCGGCCGCAGACCGATGGCGAAGAAGCCGGACGGCGGATCGCGCCTGCGAATTCGCTTGAAGATATTGCCATCATCGAAGCAGCAGACGCGCGCGAAGAAGCGCTCGCGATCGCAATCGCGTTGCGTGAAGCGCTCGAGCACAAGAAAACGGCGGCGCTGATCACGCCCGACCGCGCGCTGGCGCGCCGCGTCTGCGCGGAGCTGACACGCTGGAATATCGCGATCGACGATTCGGCAGGCCTTCCGCTTGCCGACAGCGAGGCCGGCCGCTTTTCACGCCTGCTTGCCGAAGCCGCCGGGAGCGAAGCCGCCCCTTCGGCGCTGCTTGCCTTGCTGCGGCATCCTTATGCGGGCGAAAAATTTCTACCCGACGAAGTTTCGCTTCTCGAAATCGCCATCCTGCGCGGCCCCCGTCCCACCGGTGGTGCGCGAAATCTGGCGCGGGCCGTAGACGCGGCACGTGCGCAGGAATTTCATCGCCGCGATGTCCGGAGCGCGCTCGGCGAAGCCGACTGGCTTCGCGCTAAAGACATTGCTGCAAGGCTCGAGGGATTGCTCGGGCCGCTTCTTGCGCTCCGCGACGGCGAGCATGATTTTGTAAAGATTGCGAGTTCGCATCGCACGGCACTTCTTGCAGCGATGCCTGCTTCGCCTCCCGAAGACTGCGAGGCGCTGATCGAAGTGCTCGACGCGCTCTGCGAAGTCGGCGATGCCGCGCCACTTATGAGTCTTGCGGACTACACCGGATCTTTCCCCGCGCTGATCCGCGAGCATACGCTGCGCCCGCCGCGGGACGAAAATCCGAGCCTTCGTATTCTCGGGCCGCTCGAAGCGCGCATGATTTCTGTCGACCGCGCAGTGCTGGGCGGCCTGTGCGAGGGCATCTGGCCGCCGGAAGCGCACACGGATTCCTGGCTGAACCGGCCGATGCGCAAGGAATTGAAACTCGATTTGCCGGAGCGGCGGATTGGTCTTTCGGCGCACGACTTCGTACAGGCCGCGAGCGCCAACGAACTTTTTCTGGTCCGATCGCGTAAACAAGGCGGCGTTGAAACAATCGCGTCGCGTTTCCTGCAACGGTTGGCTGCAGTCGCGGACGATGAAGCATGGCGGAGTGCCAAAGCAAACGGCGAGCGCTACATCGCGCTCGCGCACGAACTTGAGCACGCGGAGCCTATGCCCGCGCTTAAGGCGCCGCGGCCGAAGCCGCCGCTCGACACTCGTCCGCGGCGCTTCAGCGTGAGCGACGTGCGCGATCTGGTGCGCGATCCGTATTCCATTTTCGCGAAACACATTCTCGCTGTTGTACCGCTCGATCCGGTCGATGCGGAACCGGGGGCGGCAGAACGCGGTTCGCTCCTGCACGACATTCTGTCCGAATTCACGAAAAAGTTTCCCGCTGCCCTGCCGCCGAATGCACTCGACGAACTGCTTGCGATCGGACGTAAAATATTCGAACCGATGCGTGAGTTTCCGGCGGCTTACGCAATCTGGTGGCCGCGATTTGCGCGCGTTGCAAAATGGTTTTTGCGCGAGGAGGCGGCACGGCGCAGGAGGATCAAAAAGGTGCTTTCCGAAACGGGCGGAAAGCTGGAGTTCACCGTCGCGGGAAGTTCATATCTTTTGACGGCGCGCGCAGACCGCGTCGATATCGGCAATGACGGACGGGTTTCGATCCTGGATTATAAATCGGGCGAACTGCCTACGCTTGCGCAGTGCCTCGCCGGCTTCGAACCACAACTTCCACTCGAAGCTGCCATCGCACGCAATGGCGGCTTCACGGATATCGGCGCCTCCGTTGAGATCGACGAACTTGGACCGGTGAAAATAAGCGGCGGAATTCCTCCGGGAAAGTACGAGCTGTTCGGGTTTAGCAAGAAGCAGATCGAAGAATTCGGCATCGCGAGCTTCGATCAGCTCGCCGACAGCGCATTGGCGCGTTTCAAGAGACTGCTCGCGAACTACGCCAAAGAAGAGCAAGCCTATCTTTCGACGCCGCGTGCCAAGTGGCGCAAGCGCTACAATCAATACGACCATCTCGCGCGATTGAAAGAATGGTCGGTTGCGGAAGGCGAAGGCGAATGAAGCGCGCAAAGCCTTTCGAAATCACGCCGCAAACGGAAGCCTCCGACCCGCGCAATTCGGTCTGGGTTTCGGCCAATGCCGGCTCCGGCAAGACCACGGTGCTCGTGCAGCGCGTGATCCGGCTTCTGCTTCGCAAGGTGCCGCCGTCGCGCATCCTCTGCCTTACCTATACGAAGGCAGCAGCGGCGCATATGTCGAACGAGATTCTGAAGAAACTCGGAGAGTGGGTTCGGCTCGATGACGATGCGCTCGACGAAGTGCTTGCTTCAATCGATTCGCATGCCCCTGACGCGGCGCGGCGCACACTGGCGCGCAGGCTTTTCTCGGACGCGCTGGAAACCCCCGGCGGCCTCAAGGTGCAGACGATTCACGCCTTCTGCGACCGCGTCCTGCATATGTTTCCGGTAGAGGGCGGTGCGCCCGCGGGCTTTACCGTCATCGACGAATATACCGAGCGCGATCTGATCGAGCGCGCGCAGACAAGCGTGATGCTGGATGCGGGCCTCAAGCCCGACGGCAACGTCGGTCTTGCGCTCGCGCATTGCATCGGTGTCTGCGGCGACGACGCGATTGCGGCGACTCTTTCGGAAGCCGTGCGCGAGCGGCATCTCCTTCGCACGCTCGGCGTTTCGGCGCTGACGACGGCCTTGCCCGTCATGCTCGGTCTCAAACCGCATGAAACCGCTGCCACCGTCGCAAACGGAATTCTGAACGGGAAACATCTTCCGCGGGGAGAGTGGGGTACGGTTGTCGCTGCACTCGCCGGATTCTCCGGAAATGTCGAAGACGTGGTCGCGAAGCTCACGGAAGCAAACGCCGCCGATCCCGAAGACATTGTCGATATCTACCTCAGCGTCTTCGTAACCGGCAAAGGCAAGCTGCGGGAGGATGGCGGCTTCGGCAACAAAGAGGTGCGCGAAAAAGCCGGAGAAATTTATGCCCGGCTGATCGCGGAGCGCGACCGGCTCGCACCCGAGATCGAAAGGCTGCGCACCGCGCGGGAATGCGAGCGCTCGCTTGCCCTCTTCACGCTCGCCAATGCCGTGATCGAACGTTACGAAGAAGCGAAGCGCATGCGCGGCGCGCTTGATTTCGCCGACCTCGTGACAAAGACGGTCGAATTGCTCGAGCGCGAGGCCTCGGCGTGGGTGCATTTCAAGCTCGACGGCGGCATCGAACATATTCTGGTCGATGAGGCGCAGGATACGAGCCCGGAGCAGTGGCGCATCATCGGGAAGCTCGCGGAGGAATTTTTCGCCGGCAAAGGCGCCTCGGATTATCCCCGCACGATTTTCGCAGTCGGCGACGAGAAGCAATCGATTTTCAGCTTCCAGGGCGCGGATCCCCGGCGCTTCGAGGACATGCGGAGGAATTTTGCAAAGCTGATCGCGGCCGCAGGAAGCGCGCTCAGCGAACCCCGGCTTCGCAAATCGTACCGTTCGGTCGATGTCGTGCTGAAGGCCGTCGATAAGATTTTCACGGATGAACTCGCACGGCGGGGTCTGTCGGCGCACGATCCGGCGGGACCGGTCCATGAAGCCGTGCGCGCAAACGCGCCCGGCATGGTCGAAATCTGGCCGCTTGCGAAAGCGCAGGACGACGTAACGGACTCCGGGGAAGACGGCTGGCAGGCGCCGCTCGACAGCGTTTCCGAACACGCTTCCGTCACGGTGCTTTCGCGCCGGATCGCGGCAGCGGTCCGCTATTGGATCGAAGGCGGACTATCGGTCGGCGAGAAAAACTTTCTTGGTCCCGAGATGCGTCGTCCCGCGCGCGCGGGCGACATCGTCATTCTGGTGCAGCGCCGTGGTGTGCTCTTCGAGAGCATCCTGCGCGCTTTGAAGCAGGCGGGCGTTCCGGTCGCAGGCGCCGACCGGCTTATTCTCACCGACCACATCGCGGTCATGGATCTGATGGCGCTTGGCGACGCGCTTTTGCTCGCGCGCGACGACCTCCAGCTTGCGAGCGTGCTCAAGTCGCCGCTCTTCGGCTTCGACGATGACGATCTGTTCGCGCTCGCGCATGGCCGGGGCGGTACGCTTACCGAAAGCCTCAGCGCAAGCGCCGTCGACAATCCCCGCTATGCCGATCCAGCGCGGCTGCTTTCGCGCTGGAGAGAAGAGGCCGCGCATTTACGGCCGTTCGATCTCTATTCGCGAATCCTCGGCCGTGACAGCGGCAGAAAAAAAATGATCGCACGGCTTGGCCCGGAGGCGGCCGATGCGATCGACGAGTTTCTGGCGCAAGCGCTTTCCTATGAAGCAACCGAGACACCTTCGCTGCAGGGATTTCTCGGCTATCTGCGCCGTACCGGAGCAGTCGTGAAGCGCGACCTGGAGGCGGAAAGCAGCGCGGTGCGCGTAATGACGACGCATGGCGTCAAGGGACTGGAGGCGCCGATTGTGGTTCTTGCCGATACGACGGCAAGACCGTTCGACCGGCATCATCCGAAGCTGATGCCTATGTCGTCACCGCAAAGCGCGGAAGCGGTTGCCGCGCTCGTATGGGCATTAAAGAAGGACGGCGACTCCGCGCAACTATCCACTGCGCGCGAGCGGGCATTGCAGTTGCGCGAGCAGGAATACCGGCGTCTTCTATATGTCGCCCTCACGCGCGCGGCAGATGTGCTGGTCGTCGCCGGCATGCTGAACAAGAATCAGGACGAAGCGCCGGCAGGATCGTGGTACGCGCTCGCAAGAAAGGCCTTCGACGATCCCGAAGAGCACGTTCATGTTACCGAACATAAAGTAGCTTACTGCGATGAGCCGGTTAAGCGCTGGCGCTCGCCTGAATTTCCGCCGTTCGAGAAGAAAAGCGCGCCGCCGCAGAGGCCAGCACAAAAATCGCCGGATTGGCTCGAGCGTACATGGCGCGGCGAACATCACGCACGCGAGAAGCTGCGTCCTTCCTTCGGGCCGCGCGATTTCCTGCGCGAGCGCGAAACCGAGCGCGATGGCGGCAAAGCACGGGGCATTCTCCTGCATCGGCTTTTGCAGTCGCTGCCGGAAGTCGCGATCGAAGAGCGCGAGGCGGCAGCGGTGCGCTATCTCGCCCAAGCGGCACCGCAACTCCTCGGCGCGGAAAAACAGAAGCTCGTGCACGAAGCGATTGGCGTCATCAATCATCCGGACTGCGGGGAAGTGTTCGGCCCCGGCAGCCGCGCGGAGCCTGAACTGATCGCGCGCATCCACGAGGGCGAACGGGAAATCGAAATTCCGGCGCGGCTGGACCGGATCGTCATCGGCAAGAACCGCATAACTTTCGCCGATTTTAAATCCGACGCGTTTGTGCCGGGTTCGCTCGCGCAAGTTCCGGAGCACTATGTCAGGCAGCTTGCCGCCTATCGGGCTGCGCTCATGCAGGCTTTCCCGGGGCGCGAAATAAAGGCGCTTCTGATATTCACAGCCGCCCCGCGTATCTTCGAAATACCCGCAGAATCGCTCGAATCCGCATGGCAGCGGATGAAAACGCAGATGAACTTTGCGTTCGCCTAATCGTGTCTTGACCCTGTCCGCGACGAAACCTACCTATGCGCGAGAGGGTTCTTCACCCGATTCCAACGCTTCCCCAAGAGGTCCGTCATGGCCGTCGATAAAGTCTCCGATGCTTCTTTCGAAACCGACGTGCTCAAAGCCAATGAGCCGGTGCTGGTCGATTTCTGGGCCGAATGGTGCGGACCCTGCCGGCAGATCGCGCCCGCGCTCGAAGAGATCGCCGGTGCGAACGGTGGCAAGGTGAAAATCGTAAAGCTGAACGTCGACGAGAATCCGAACGTCGCGTCGAAATACGGCATCATGTCGATTCCGACGCTGATGATCTTCAAGAACGGTGAGATGGCCTCGCGCCTGATCGGCGCCTATCCGAAGGCGAAGATCGAGCAGTGGATCGACACCACCGTCGTCTAAATCTTTTCGCTAGATAGAGATGCAAACGCCGCCCTAGCCGGGCGGCGTTTCGTTTGCGGCAAGCACTTCGCCTGCAAGATAAAGCGAACCGGTAATCAATACACGTGGCGGCGAAGGAAGATTGAGATCCTTCACGCGATCCAGCGCATCGGCCAAACCCTTCGTCTCTTCCGCTTCGATCCCGGCATTGTTCGCCGCTGTGACAATTTCCGACGCGGGACGCGATGCTTCGCCCGGCGGCGAAACGCCGAAGGCATAGCGCGCAATTCCGGAGAAGCGTGCGAGAAAGTCTTCGGCACTTTTCGTCGTCAACATTCCGGCGATCAGGACGAGCGGGCGCGGCACGCGTTCTTCCATTTCGCCGACGGCGGCGGAGACCGCGTCGGCGCCGGCCGCATTGTGGCCGCCATCCAGCCAAAGCTCGGAGCCCGCGGGCAGCTTTGACGCGAGTTTGCCGCCAGAGAGATTCTGCATCCGCGCGGGCCAGTCGGCTTTCTGCAAGCCTGTTTCGATCGCGCTCACCGGGATGCCGAGCGAAGGAACCGCGCGCAGGGTTGCGACCGCGGTCCCGGCATTTTCGATCTGGTGACCACCGAACAATCGTGGACGCGGCAGATCGAGCAAACCTTGCTCGTCGGAATAAACGAGGCGACCGCCCTCTTCATGGGCATGCCACTGTTCGCCGGAGATGAAGAGCGGCGCTCCAGCTTTGCGCGCAGCACGATCGAGGACAGTAAGCGGTCCTTCTTGCTGCTTCGCGATGATCGCGGGCGAACCACGTTTGAAAATTCCGGCCTTTTCCGCCGCTATATGTTCGAGCGTGGGGCCGAGATATTCGGTGTGGTCGATCGAAACCGGCGTGACCACGGTCGCAAGCGGCCGCTCGATCACATTGGTCGCGTCCAGCCTGCCGCCGAGACCGACCTCGAGCAGCAGCACATCGGCATCATTACGGGAAAACAACAGGAGTGCAGCTGCGGTCGTGATTTCGAAAAACGTAATCTCGCCGCCCGCGTTCGCCTGTTCGGTTTCCTCAAGAGCCGCCGCAAGCGCTGCATCGCTTACGATCTTGCTGCCACCCGTTGCACCCAATCGAATACGCTCGTGAAAGTGTACGAGATGCGGCGAGGTATAGACGTGCACGCGCTTGTCCGCGGCTTCCAGCATCGCGCGCAGGAAAGCGACCGTGGAGCCCTTGCCGTTCGTGCCGCCGACGTGAATGACGGGCGGCAGCCTCTTTTCCGGATTGCTGAGGACCGCAAGCAGCCGGTTCAGGCGCCCGAGCGAAAGATCGATCCGTTTCGGATGAAGCGCGCCGAGCCTTGCGAGAACTTGATCAGCAGAGGACACAGGCGGCGGCGAGCCGCTCAATTTATGCCCCGGCAGGCGCGGCAAGCGCCGCTTGTGCGCCCACAGCCGGCGCTTTGGTCAGGAGCCGGCAGATGCGCGACAAGGTTTTGCGCATCTCGTGGCGATGCACGACCATATCGACCATGCCGTGATCGCGCAGATATTCCGCGCGCTGAAATCCTGGCGGGAGTTTTTCGCGGATCGTCTGCTCGATCACGCGCGGACCGGCAAAGCCGATCAACGCGCCGGGTTCGGCAATGTGTACGTCGCCAAGCATCGCGTAAGACGCCGTGACGCCGCCCGTCGTGGGATTAGTGAGCACGACGACATAAGGCTTCTTCACATCACGCAGGCGCTGCACCGCGACCGTGGTGCGCGGCATCTGCATCAAGGAAAGAATACCTTCCTGCATGCGCGCGCCGCCGGAAGCGACGAAAAGAATGAATGGCGTGTTCTTCTCGACTGCAGTCTCTAAACCCTTGATCACCGCTTCGCCCGCCGCCATGCCGAGCGAACCGCCCATGAAATCGAAATCCTGCACCGCGATCACCGCCGGCAAACCATCGAGTTTGCCGTAGCCCAGCTTCACCGCGTCATTCATGCCGGTCTTCGAACGCGCGTCCTTGATGCGGTCGGCATATTTCTTTTCGTCGCGGAATTTCAGCGGATCGGCCGGAACGCCGGGGACCGCGATATCGAGCCAGGTTTCGTTATCGAAGACCGATTTCAGGCGAGGGATTGCCCCCATGCGCATGTGATAGTTCGAGCCCGGAATTACCCACTGGTTCGCTTCGACGTCCTTATGAAAGACGAGCTGACCGGTTTCCGGACATTTGATCCAGAGATTTTCGGGTACTTCGCGACGGCCGAGAAAAGAGCGGATTTTCGGGCCGACGTTCGAGATCCAGTTCATCGCCAAAACTCCGGGGATTTCAGATGCACATTATATAGGGTGCGCGGGAAGGGAAGAAACCGCCTTATTCCGCAGCCTTGCGGCGCGCGGAACGCACGCCTTCGGCGAGCGCCGAGACGAGATCGGTCACGGCTTTGACGGTTTTCGCTGTCGCACGCGATTTGTCGTCCAGGCTCGTGCGCACGGCTTCCACCAGCGCGGAGCCCACGACCGCGGCGTCCGCACCTTCGGCAATGGCGCGCGCATGTTCCGGCGTTTTCAGACCGAAGCCGACTGCGATCGGCAGTTTCGTGTGACGCTTGATGCGCGCGACCGCATCGATGACGTTGGAAGTCTGCGGTGTCGCGGCACCAGAGACGCCCGCAATCGAGACGTAGTAGACGAAGCCTGAAGTGTTTTTCAGCACGGCAGGCAGACGCTTGTCGTCGGTCGTCGGCGTCGCGAGGCGGATGAAATTGATTCCGGCTTTCATGGCGGGAAGACAGAGTTCTTCGTCTTCCTCGGGCGGCAGATCGACGATGATCAGGCCATCGACGCCCGCCTCTTTCGCGTCTTTCAGGAATTTCTCGACGCCATAGATATAGACCGGGTTGTAGTAACCCATCAGCACGATCGGCGTCGTGTTGTCGGCGGTTCGAAACTCGCGAACCATCGCAATCGTCTTCTTCAGCGTCTGCCCTGCCGCAAGTGCGCGCAAGGAAGACGCCTGAATCGGCGGCCCGTCGGCCATCGCGTCGGTGAACGGCACACCCACTTCGATGATATCGGCACCTGCTTTCGGCAGCGCCTTCAGGATCGCAAGCGAAGTGTCGTAATCGGGATCGCCGCCAGTGATGAAGGTGACGAGCCCTGCCCGGCCTTCGCGGCCAAGTTCCTGGAAACGCGCATCGATGCGGGTGACAGCGCTCATTTGGGCGGGATCGCCTTGATCAGAATTTCGCGCACGACCTTGTCGGGGCAGCGGACCGGATAGGTGATGTAGGACACCTTTTCCTTGGTATCGCGGTCGATGAAGGTCGTCGTGAGCTTCAGGAAATTTCCGTCGCGCTCGAAGAGATTGTTCTCGTTGAGCGGAAATTTCTTGGTGCCGTCGGTTTCCTGACCCGTGCAGGAAGACGTCTGCTTCTCGCCGTCGAAGGTGCAGCTTCCCTGCGTATCGACCGAGAGCTTCTTCTTCATGCGCGCAATCGGATGATTGAGCACGGTGAAAAAGCCGCCGTCAGCAAAATGCATCGAAAAGCCGGACTGACAGAAAGCTTCGACGGTCGCGGGCGCGATCTTCTCGGTCGGATAGACCCAGGCGCCTTCCTTGATCGGATTTTCCTTGAAGCGCTCCTGCGCGTAGCCCGCGATCACGCCGCCTGCGACCAGCGCAGGCGCGAGCAGGAGTTTCGCAAGCAGGCGCGCGCTCATGCGGACATCTTCTTGTTGATGTAGTGAGCTACCGAGGCGAGGTCCTTGTCGCCGCGGCCGGACATGTTCACGACAATGATGTGATCTTTCGGCTTGCCGCGTGCGAGCTGATCGAGCCTCGCAAGCGCGTGGCTTGGCTCAAGTGCGGGAATGATTCCTTCGAGCCGCGAGCAAAGCTGGAACGCGGCGAGGGCTTCGTCGTCGGTCGCAGACAAATATTTCACGCGGCCGATTTCGTGGAGCCAGGAATGCTCCGGGCCGATACCCGGATAATCGAGGCCGGCGGAAATCGAATGCGCTTCTTCGATCTGGCCGTCTTCGTTCATCAGGAGATAGGTGCGATTGCCGTGAAGCACGCCGGGCTTGCCGCCCGCGAGCGAAGCCGCGTGCTGCTTGTCCAGACCATGACCCGCCGCTTCGACGCCGTAGATTTCAACATCGCGGTCGTCGAGGAACGGATGAAAGAGACCCATCGCGTTCGAACCGCCGCCGATGCAGGCGACCAGCGCATTCGGAAGTCGCCCTTCCAATTCCATGATCTGCGTTTTGGTTTCATCGCCGATCACGCACTGGAAATCGCGCACCATCGCCGGATAAGGATGGGGACCCGCGACCGTGCCGATGCAATAGAAAGTGTCGTGGACGTTCGTGACCCAATCGCGAAGCGCTTCGTTCATCGCGTCTTTAAGCGTATTCGAGCCGCTCGTGACGGGCCGCACTTCGGCGCCAAGCGCGCGCATGCGGAGCACGTTCGGCTCCTGCCGCGCGACGTCGACCGAGCCCATGAACACTACGCATTTCAGGCCGAATTTCGCGCAGAGCGTTGCGGTCGCAACGCCATGCATGCCCGCGCCGGTTTCGGCGATCACGCGCGGCTTTTTCATGCGCTTCGCGAGCATGATCTGGCCGAGCACGTTATTTACTTTGTGCGCGCCGGTATGGTTCAGGTCTTCGCGCTTGAAGTAGATCTTCGCGCCGCCGAAATGTTCGGTCAGGCGCTCGGCGAAATAAAGCGGGCTCGGCCGGCCTATAAAATGCTTGAGATGGTAGTCCATCTCTTTCTTGAAGGCCGGGTCCTTCTTCGCTTCTTCGTAAGCGCGCTCCAGATCGAGTACGAGCGGCATCAAGGTTTCGGCGACAAATCGGCCGCCGAAAATACCGAAATGCCCGCGCTCGTCCGGGCCGGTGCGGAGCGAATTTGCGCGATCACTCACGACGCGCGCTCCATGACAGCATTCCGCGCATTGCGCACGAAGGCGAAAATCTTCTCGCGGTCTTTCACGCCCGGCGCACTTTCGACGCCGGACGAAACATCGACCGCATCGGGCCGTACGGTTTCGATGGCCTGCGCAACGTTTGCCGGATTGATACCGCCCGAAAGCATCACCGGCTTTGCATGCTTTATATTCTTCAGAAGCGACCAGTCGAAGGTCTGGCCGTGCCCGCCGGGGCGCGTCGCGTCTTTCGGCGCCTTGGCGTCAAATAAAATCCAGTCGGCAACTTCTTCATAAGAAGCGAGCGGCGCGAGATCCGACTCGTCGGCGACCGGCAACGCCTTCATCACCTGCTTCTTCGTGCGCCCGGCAATCTCGCGCACGCGCGATACGGACTCGCTGCCGTGCAACTGGTGGAGGTCCGGCGCGATGCTTGCCTCGATCGCGTCAATCAGCGTGTCGTCGGCATCGACCGAGAGCGCCACGATCTTCGCCTTGCCGCGCGCGCGGGCAGCGAGATTTGTCGCTTCCGCAGGCGTCACATTGCGCGGGCTTGCGGGGAAAAAGACGAGCCCGACCATGTCCGCACCCGCCTCAAGCGCGGCGTCCATCGCTGCCAAGTCCTTGATCCCGCAGATTTTGACGATCATGGCGCTTCCGATGCCATGGCTGGCCAGCCCTGTCCACTTTGAGCCACCGAAAGGCTTAAGCGAGCTTCTTCCAGAGCAGCATCGCCGCGGCCAGGTCCTCAATCGCCGTGCCGACCGACTTGAAAAGCGTGATTTCCTGCGCGCCCGCGCGGCCTTTCTTGGTGCCCCGGCAGAGGTCGAACAGGTCACCCTGCACGTCGGTTTCTTTCATCAGACCGGCAGCCAGCGGCATCACGATGTCGCCCGCCTCTTTCAATGCGCCGCGGCGGGTATCGACATAGATACGTGAGCGCCTGATCGCGGCATCGTCGGCTTCCCGCGCGTTCGGACGGAAGGCGCCGACGAGATCGACATGCGCGCCTGCTTTCAGACACTCACCCGAGAACACGGGAACTTGCGATAGCGTGATGCAGGTGACGATATCGGCTTCGCGCACCGCACGCTCTTTGTCCGTGACAATCTCAATCTTGAAGGCTTCGCCGGAGAGTTCTTCCGCGAGCGCTGCAGCGCGTTCAGGCGTGCGGTTCCAGATCGAAACTTTTTTGATGGAGCGAACGGCTGCATGGGCGCGCGCGAGATACGGTGCAAGTGCGCCTGCGCCAAAAAGCATGAGGTGAGAAGCGTCCTCGCGGGCGAGATATTTCGCGGCCAACGCGGAAGCTGCAGCGGTGCGCCACAACGTCATGCGATGACCGTCGATGGTGACGAGCGGCTCGCCGGTGTCGCCGGACATCAAGAGGTAAGTACCCGCAACCGAGCCGAGGCCTTTGGCGAGATTGCCGGGATAGACCGTGACGATCTTGGTTCCGAGGAAGGCGCTGTTCTTTTCTTTGGTCCAGGCCGGCATCAAAAGAAGTGCAGCCTCCCCATCATCGCGCGCGATCGCATGATGATGCCGCAGCGGCGTTTCGATATCGGCACAGAATGCGGCGTGCAGCGCATCAATGAGCGAAGGAAAATCGAGGATGGAATCGATTTCTTCCGCGGAAATGAAGCGCAGCTTGTTCGCTGACATTATTGACGGAGCGCGACTTCACGCGAGGGCGTCTCGGCCTCGCGTTGGCGTGCCGCGGTTGCGCGGAAGAAGGCCTCGTTTTCCGCCGACAACTTTTCCGCCTCGCGCTCAGCCTTCTTTGCGCGATAGCGCCAGCGCATCCGGCCGATACTCGCGGCAATGCCGCCGATAACGACGCCTAGCGCCACCGCGAGCAAGAGTGCCACGAATAGCGGAAGGTTTACCGCCAAAGCCGGCGCTTCGCGCGAGAACGGATCGAGCGACAGCGTGACCGGCGCGCGGTTCGCGACCGCGAGCAGCACGAGCAAAATGGCGAGCGGAACGAGAAACAGCCAGCGCAGAAGCTTTCGCATTCAGGCGGCTCCGACAGGTTGCAGGAAAACGGACAAATCTACTTGGCGCGCGGCTTGTTCAGGCGGTCGCGCATTTCCTTGCCGGTCTTGAAGTAAGGGACGACCTTTTCCTGCACCTTTACCTGCGCGCCGGTGCGCGGATTGCGGCCGAGACGCGCCGGACGGTTCTTCACCGAGAAGGCACCGAAGCCGCGCAGCTCGACACGGTCGCCGCGCGCGAGCGCAAGCGTGATCTCATCCAGGATCGCATCGACAATGTTCTCGACGTCGCGCTGATACAAATGCGGGTTCGCCGTAGCGATCCGTTGCACGAGTTCGGATTTGATCATCGACAAGTTGTTGATCCGCCGCTTCAGGTCCGAAAAATCGCTCGACTAAAATGCGAAAAAGCCGAACGATCAAAATGAGTTGCGCCAGCTATCAATTACCCAATTGAGGGTGCCAGAGCGCCAAAAGGCCGTCAAGCTGAGCCTGCGCTGCAGCGCGCAACATCGAGTCGTTCGAGATTGCGGACGCGACGTTCGAGAAGCCCGCAAAGTCGACGAGCGCGGCGACCGCGCTGAGCCAGCGGAACTCGGAGCCTGCCGTGCGTACTCTCCAGTCACGCGTGGTGAGATCCTCGGGCACGTTCTTGTTTTTGGCGAGCCACTCGCGCGCGGTTTTCTCGTCGCCGATTTCGTCGATCAGCTTCAAGGGCAGCGCTTGCGCGGCGGTGAACACCCGGCCGTCGGAAACCTTCGCGAGCATCGCATTGTCGAGTGCGCGGCGCTCTTTCACGAGGTCTTTGAACCAGCCGTAGCTGTCAGCGACGAGAGACGCGACCGCCGCTCTCGCTTCCGGCGAGGTCGGCTCGAGCCCGTTCGGCGAAGCCTTGAGCGGCGACGACTTGATCGACTCCACATCGACGCCGATTTTCTGCAGGAGCTGATGGAAATTCGGATACTGGAAGATTACGCCGATCGAGCCGATGATCGCGCTGCGCGGAGCGAAGATGCGTTCCGCGCCCATCGCGGCGATATAGGCGCCGCTTGCCGCCGAACCTTCGACGACAGCGACTACAGTTTTCTTTTCCGCAAGCTTGCGGAGCGACTTGAAGAGCTGCTCCGAGCCGGTCACGGTGCCGCCCGGACTGTCGATGACAATCAGCACGGCCTTGGCGCCGGATTTTTCGATTTCTTCGAACAGTTTTACGCGGTCGCGGTCATTGCGGATCAAACCGCCAATCGTGACACGCGCGACATGCGCGCTCGATTTTTCGATGTAGTTCGTGCCGCCGGTTCCGGCGATGACGCCCGCCACAGCGACGAGAACCGCGAGTACTGTGAATACCCGCCAGAAGGTGACCTTGCGGCGCATGCGGCGCCGGTCGATTGCCTGATCTACATCGAGAGACATTCTGCTTCTCCGTATTCGAGCGATTGACGAGGTCTAGGCCTCGATTCCATTCCGCGCCACTCAAAAAGCAGTTAACGGCGGATTTGGGTCCGCCGTTAACAAGCCGTTTGCCAAGACTGGAAGCGAGCGTGGTGCTTACTTGGTTTCCCGCTGCTTCAGCGCGGTGCCGAGGATGTCGCCGAGCGTCGCGCCCGAGTCGGACGAGCCGTATTGCGCAACGGCCTCCTTCTCTTCGGCGATTTCGAGCGCCTTGATCGACACGCCGACCTTGCGGGCCTTCTTGTCGAACAACGTCACGCGGGCATCGACCTTTTCGCCGACCGCGAAGCGCTCGGGGCGTTGATCGTTGCGGTCGCGCGCGAGATCCGAGCGCTTGATGAAGGAAGTCATGTCGGTATCGACGATCTTCACTTCGATTCCGCCGTCGTTCACCGCCGTCACTTCACAAGTGACAACCGCGCCCTTCTTGAGATCGCCGGCTTCCGCGAACGGATCGCCTTCGAGCTGCTTGATGCCGAGCGAGATGCGCTCCTTCTCGACGTCGACGTCGAGAACGACCGCTTTCACCATGTCGCCCTTCTTGAACTCTTCGATCACCTGCTCGCCCGGACGATTCCAGTCGAGGTCGGAAAGATGGACCATGCCGTCCACTTCGCCGTCGAGACCGATGAACAGACCGAACTCGGTCTTGTTCTTGACCTCGCCTTCGACGTTGGAGCCGACCGGATGCTTTTCAGCAAACGCGTCCCACGGGTTCGCCATGGTCTGCTTGAGGCCGAGCGAGATGCGGCGCTTGACCGGATCGACTTCGAGGATCTGCACTTCGACTTCCTGCGAGGTCGAAACGATCTTGCCCGGATGCACGTTCTTCTTGGTCCACGACATTTCGGAGACGTGGACGAGACCTTCGATGCCCGGCTCGAGTTCGACGAACGCGCCGTAGTCGGTGATGTTGGTGACGCGGCCCTTCATGCGCGCGCCAACCACGAACTTGTCGGCGATGTTTTCCCACGGATCGCCCTGCAGCTGCTTCATACCGAGCGAGATGCGGTGCGTTTCGTGGTTGATCTTGATGATCTTGACCTTCACCTGCTGGCCGATGGTGAGCACATCCGTCGGATGGTTCACGCGGCGCCAGGCAATGTCAGTAACGTGCAACAGACCATCGATGCCGCCGAGATCGACGAAGGCACCGTAGTCGGTGATGTTCTTCACGACGCCGTCGATCACCTGACCTTCTTCCAGCGAGGACACGAGTTCCTGACGCTGACCGGCGCGGGTTTCTTCGAGCACGGTGCGGCGCGAGACGACGATGTTGCCGCGGCGGCGATCCATTTTCAGAATCTGGAACGGCTGCGCGTTGTGCATCAGCGGGCCGACGTCGCGGATCGGACGAATGTCCACCTGCGAGCGCGGCAGGAACGCTACGGCACCGTCGAGATCGACGGTATAGCCGCCCTTGACCGAATTGAAGATGACGCCCGAAACCTTCTCGTTGTTCGTGAAGGCCTTCTCGAGCTTGCCCCAGCTCTCTTCGCGGCGTGCCTTGTCGCGCGAGAGAACGGCTTCACCCAGCGCGTTCTCGACGCGATCGAGGAATACTTCGACTTCGTCGCCGATCTTGATGTCGGCGGTGCGGCCATGGCCCGCGAATTCGCGGATCGGCACGCGGCCTTCGGTCTTCAGACCGATGTCGATGACGGCGATATCCTTTTCGATTCCGACGACTTTGCCCTTAACGACGGAACCTTCCTGCAGATCGTTCGTGAGGAACGACTCTTCGAGCATCGCGGCGAAATCTTCGCGGCTCGGATTTTTGGTAGCGGTAGCAGCGGCAGCTCTAGCCATATTTTTTCCTAAACATACGTGCGCCGGTTTCGAGTGGGTTGCGCCTCAATGCACACGGGCTTTGAACCAAATGCTCAAAGCAACTTCAGCCAAAAGCCGAAGCCGGCGCGGTTTCGCCGTGCGAATCGAGACGGTGTTGAATTTCAGGACCGGGAACTTGTGGCCTTACGTGCAAAGCGGGGCGGGCAATCCTCCAGAGTTCGAACGCGATTGCTATGATCGCGTTCGGCCCGCCCGGGGTGCTTCCACGATGGAAAGGGCCGCCCGGAACGCGGCCTCTATATCCAGTTGAGTGGTATCGAGCAAGACGGCGTCCGGAGCCGGTTTCAAAGGGGCAATCGAGCGCTCGGAATCGCGCTCATCCCGCTTTTTAATGTCGGAAATGACCGCGCAATATTCGACCGGGGTCTGCCGGGTCGCGAGTTCTATATGCCGGCGGCGGGCGCGCTCCTCGGGCGAGGCGGTCACGAAAATCTTCACGTCGGCATCGGGGGCGATCACGGTTCCGGTATCGCGGCCGTCGAGAACCGCGCCTTTTTCCTGACGCGCGAAGTCTTGCTGCATTTTCAGAAGCGCTGCACGCACGCCCGGAAGTGCCGCCACCCGCGAGGCAGCCTCACCGATCGCATCCGAGCGCAGTTTTTCATGGTCGAGTTTCGCAAGATCAAGTTCCTGCGCGATACGCGCCGCGGCTGCGACATCGTCGAGCGCGTGATTACCTTCCAGCATCAGATAGCCGACGCCGCGATATAGAAGACCCGTATCGAGATGCGGCAGGCCGTAATGCGCGGCGAGTTTCTTTGCGAGCGTGCCTTTGCCGGACGCAGCGGGACCGTCGACCGTAATGATCACGCGGAAATCTCCGCACCCAGGCGGCGCATATTCTCCGAGAAGCCGGGGAAGCTCGTCGCGATGAAAGCGCCGTCATCGACCTTGATCGGCTTTTCGCTCGCGAGTCCCATGACGAGGAACGCCATCGCGAGCCGATGATCCATGTGCGTTTCGACAAGACCGCCGCCTTGTGCGCGGCCTTTGCCGCGCACGATCAGATCGTCGCCAGCGATCTCGCAATCGACGCCGTTCGCTTTCAAACCCGCGGCCGTCGCGGCGAGCCGATCGGACTCTTTCACGCGTAATTCGGAAAGCCCGCGCATGCGCGTCTCGCCTTCCGCGAAGCAGGCGGCGACCGCAAGCACGATATATTCGTCGATCATAGATGGCGCGCGGGCGGCAGGAACATCGACGCCCTTCAGCGAGGAGGCGCGGACGCGCAAATCAGCGATGACTTCGCCGGCATCGTCGCGGCGGTTCACTTCTTCAATCTTCGCGCCCATTTCGCGCAAGGTTTCGACAAGACCCGCGCGTAACGGATTGAGAAGAACGTTCTCAAGAACAATGTCCGAGCCCGGAACGATGAGTGCCGCAACCATCGGAAATGCCGCCGAGGAAATATCCGAGGGTACAACGATTTTCTGCGGCGTTAGTTCGGGCCGTCCGCGAAGCGTGATCTTGCGGCCGTGCGGCCCGTGTTTTTCGGTTGTGACCTTCGCGCCGAAATGGGTCAGCATTCTTTCGGTGTGATCGCGGGTCGCTTCCTTTTCGATCACCGTCGTCTCGCCGTCGGCGGAAAGTCCGCATAGCAACACGGCGGATTTGATCTGCGCCGACGCGACCGGCGTTTCATAGACAATCGGAATCACCTCGCGCGCACCGCGCAGGCGCAGCGGCAGTCTTCCGCCTTCGGCCTGCTCCACCGTTTCCGCGCCCATCTGCATCAAGGGATCGAGAATGCGCCGCATCGGACGCTTCCTGAGCGAAGCGTCGCCATCGAATACCGCTTCGAATGGATGACCGGCAACGACGCCCATCGCAAGACGGCTTCCAGTTCCGGCATTGCCGAAATCGAGCACTTCGCGCGGCGGCAACAACGTACCGACACCGAGGCCGTTTACGCGCCACTTGCCTTCCGCTTCGTGCGAAACGGATGCGCCCATCGCGCGGACTGCTTTCGCGGTCGCGATCACATCTTCGCCTTCGAGCAAACCCTCGATTTCGGTGCGGCCCACGGTCAGCGCACCGATCAAAAGCGCCCGGTGCGAGATCGATTTGTCGCCGGGCACGCGCAGCCGGCCCGAAAGCGCCGGGCTCTTCGAGGCCGACATCGGTGTCGCGCTGGCCGCGTTATGCGAGGATTTCGACATAGCGCGGGCTCCCTAGCACATGGGGTTCCGGCCCGTCTCGCGAGCCGGAACGTACCGGTTTCCGCCCTTGACAGGCTTGGGAGTGCGGTCCAAGTGAAGCCGCCTTTTACCTGAGCGATTTCAAGGAGCGAGCGGCGTGGCGAAACCCGATCTCGGCACCAAACGCGTCTGTCAGAGCTGCGGCGCCAAATTCTACGACCTCTCGAAGGATCCGATCACCTGCCCGAAATGCGGTGCGGTTTATGAGATCGTAGTGCCCGTCACGCGCGGCGGCCGTCCCGCTGCTGCTGCCGCCGCTGCCGTCGCCCCGGTTGCCGCCGTCGAGGATGTGGAAGCGCGTGCGGACGGCGCCGAAGTGATTTCGCTCGAAGACGCCGAAGCCGAGTCGCTTGGCAAGAAGCCCAAGGGCGCGCTCGACCCCGAACTCGAGACCGACGAAGACGTCGAAGTCGAGGGTACCGACGACGAAGAGGACAACACCTTCCTCGTCACCGACGAGGAAGAAGAAGGCGGTGACGTTTCCGACATCATCGGCGACGGCATCGACAAGGAAGAAGAGAACTAGGCGGTTTGTATTCTGGCGCGGTTTGGCGCTAGACACTCGCCTTCCCAAGTCGGGCCGGTTGGGCCGCGACGAAAGGCCGTGGGGCCATAGCTCAGCTGGGAGAGCGCCTGCATGGCATGCAGGAGGTCGGCGGTTCGATCCCGCCTGGCTCCACCAATTCCCCTCAATTCAAGCTAGCAGTCTGAAAGTGTGCGGCTTTTCCGCCGCTTGAACCCGCCTTTGCCGGTTCCCATATGGAGGAAGCCGGAAGCGGTGATCGCTTCCGGCTTTGGGCGCCAAATCCGGGCCCACCTACAAAGTCGCTTGAACGAGGGCTTTGCACGATGTCGCGTATTCAATCCCTTTCGAGCCCGTTTCTGCTCGGCTTCGACCAGATCGAGCGTGCGCTCGACCGCGTTTCGAAGACGGCGGATGGCTACCCGCCCTACAACATCGAAAGACTGCACGCGGCGGAAGGCAAATCCGAGCGGCTTCGGATCACGTTGGCGGTCGCGGGATTTTCCCGTGACGAACTCGACATCACCGTCGAGCAGAAAGAGCTGACGATCCGCGGCCGGCAGCACGACGATTCCGCAGAGCGCGAATATCTCCACCGCGGAATCGCCGCGCGTCAGTTCCAGCGCACTTTCGTTCTCGCCGACGGCATTGAAGTGGTCGGCGCGGACCTGCGCGACGGACTTCTATCCGTCGATCTGGAACGTCCCGAACGGTCGGGCCAGGTGCGCCGTGTCGAAATCTCGAACGGCAGCGCAAAGTAAAAGAAGGAGTACGAAGATGACCAACCACAACGAAACCGTCCTCACTCCGGAAGCCTTCGCCGTGCTCGGCGGCGGCGAGGTTGCTTACGTGCGCGAAATCAAATCCGAAGAAGTGAAGACGCTGTTTCCCCAAGCGCCGATGATTGCGCCAGGCATGAAGCTGTTCTCGCTCCACGCCGCTGACGGTACCCCGATCATCGTCACCGACAGCCGTGAAGCGGCCGTCATGAACGCGCGCGAGCACGAACTCGACACGGTCAGCGTCCACTAAACGAAATTAGCCGGGAAATTTAGGCGGCGTTGCTCGCGGCGGGAGCCGTGAGCAACGCAAACGCTGCGTTGGCGTCACGCGCGCTGCGCAGTTTTTTTGCGACTTCGGGGTCGCGCAACAGACGCGCGATGCGCGCGAGCGCCTTCAGATGATCCGCACCCGCAGCTTCCGGAGCGAGCAGCAGAAAAATCAGATCGACCGGTTCGCCGTCGAGCGATTCGAAATCCACCGGCGCGTCGAGACGCGCGAACAGACCGACGATGCGATCGAGCTTCGGTAATTTGCCGTGCGGAATCGCGACGCCGCCGCCGACGCCGGTCGAGCCAAGCCGCTCGCGGCGCAGTAACGTCTCGAAAATCTCCCGCTCGTCATGGCCGGTCAGGCTTGCTGCATGCGCAGACAATTCCTGAATCGCTTGCTTCTTGTTGGTGACCTTGAGCGAGGGAAAGACCGCGTTCGGTGCGAGCAAATCGCTAAGCGGCATGGCCTCTGATCCGTTATTCCGGTTCCAAAGCCGCGCTGCAATTCATTCGCAACAACAACCCGGGGGGACCGAAGGCGCGGGTATAGGGGCGGTCCCCTGCCCGGTCAACGGCCTATTTGGAAGCTTTCGGAGACGGGTCGATCCAGCCGATGTTACCGTCTCGTCTCTTGTAAACGATGTTAATTCCACCGCTCGTCGCGTGACGGAATACGACAACCGGCACGCCGGTAAGATCGAGTTCGGCAACCGCATCGCTCACCGAAAATTCCGGCAAGGCCGCGGTTGATTCGGCAATCGTCGCCGGACTCCAGCCTTCCTGCTCTTCGGTTTCCGCATCCGGCGCTTCGATCACATAATTTGCAGCGAACTCGCGCGCCTGCTGCGCACGAATCGTGTTGCCCCGATCTTTCAGACGCCGCTTGTAACGACGCAGACGCTTTTCAATTTTCGTCGCGGCGTCATCCGAGGCCGCGACCGCATCATGCGCAGAACCATGCGCTTCAAGTACCGTTCCGGAATCGAGATGCAGCACGCAATCGGCGCGGAAACCCGAACCTTCACGCGAAATCGTGACGTGACCTGACGAGCCGTGCTGGAAATATTTCGAAAGCGCTTCGTCGACCTTTTCCGTGATCCGCGTACGCAGTGCCTCGCCGACGTCCACGCTTTTACCCGATACACGCAGCATTTATTTCACTCGCCTTGGAATTAATTGGGGATCTGACCGGCACGTTTCTCGCGGCGGCGCTGCACCGAAGAAGGAATGCGCAACGCTTCGCGATATTTTGCGACCGTGCGGCGCGCAATATCGATGCCCGCATCTTTCAACTTCGTCACGATGGTGTCGTCGGAAAGAATATCGTCGGGCTTTTCCTCGTCGATCAGCCGCTTGATGCGGTCGCGCACCGCCTCGGATGAGTGCGCCTCGCCGCCTTCGGAAGACGCGATCGAAGACGAGAAGAAGTATTTCAGTTCGAAGATGCCGCGCGGCGTCGCCATGTATTTGTTGGCGGTCACGCGCGAAACCGTCGATTCGTGCATCTGGATCGCGTCGGCGACCATGCGCAGGTTCAAGGGCCGCAGATGCTGCACGCCCTGCACGAGAAACGCGTCCTGCTGCCGCACGATTTCGGTCGCGACCTTCAAAATGGTGCGGGCGCGCTGATCTAACGAACGGGTGAGCCAGGTCGCGGTTTGCATGCATTCGGTGAGAAAAGCTTTCTCTTTGTCCGAGATCGGGCCTTTCGTAACGCGCGAATAGTAGACTTGGTTCACAAGCACGCGCGGCAGCGTGTCGGAATTCAATTCCACGTTCCATCCGCCGTCCGAAGCGGGCCGCACGAATACATCGGGCACGATCGGCTGCACGACGCCGACGCCAAAGACGAGACCCGGCTTCGGGTTGAGACGGCGGAGTTCCGCGACCATGTCGGCGAGATCTTCCTCGTCCACGTTGCAGAGTTTGCGCAGCTGCGCGAAATCGCGCTTCGCGAGCAGATCGAGATTTGCGATCAAGGTTCTCATCGCCGGATCGAAACGGTCACGCTCGCGCAACTGGATCGCAAGACATTCCGCAAGATCGCGCGCGCAGACGCCGGGCGGATCGAATGCCTGCAATTCGAGGAGCACCGTCTCGACATCGGCAATTCGTGCACCGAGTTTTTCCGCCATGCCTTCAAGATCGCCGCGCAGGTAACCCGCTTCATCCACAGAATCGATCAGATGCTGGCCGATCAACCGTTGCACAGGATCCAACGGCGCGAGCGATAGCTGACGCGAAAGATGATCCGGCAATGTCACTTCCGCGGAGACGAACGCTTCAAGATTGTAATCGTCGTCGGGACGGCCGCCTGAACCGACGCTTGCCCATTCCGAATAAGCTGGGGGTTCTTGCGCCGCGGGTTGTGCCTCGGAAGGGGCGGACGGTGCGTCGTCCGGGAAAACATTCTCCAGATTCGTGCCGAGCTGCTCTTCCATCGCGGCACGGCTTTCGTAGCGGTCTTCCATCCAATCGTCGTTGCCAGACGTAGTCTCGCCGCTTCCCGAAAATTCCTCAGGCACCTGAATATCCTGCGCGCCGTCGCCGCGTTCGGGCTCCGGTCCTTCTTCGCGCTCGAGCAGTGGATTGCGCTCGAGTTCTGCTTCGACGAAAGCGATCAGATCGAGATTGGAAAGCTGTAGCAACTTGATCGCCTGCATCAGTTGCGGCGTCATCACGAGCCCCTGGCTCGTACGCATCTCCAGCTTTTGCGAAATTGCCATTAGAGCCGGAACTCCTCGCCGAGATAGAGCCGGCGCACTTCCTCGCTCTCGACGATTTCTTCCGCGGTGCCTTCCATCAGCACCCGGCCGGAATGAATGATGTAGGCGCGATCGACCAGACCAAGCGTCTCGCGCACGTTGTGGTCCGTGATCAGAACGCCGATGCCGCGCGCGGTCAGATGGCGCACGAGCTGCCGGATATCGCCGACTGCGATCGGGTCGATACCGGCGAAAGGTTCGTCGAGCAGCATGTAATGCGGGTTGGTCGCAAGCGCGCGCGCGATTTCGACGCGGCGGCGCTCGCCGCCCGATAGCGCGATCGACGGCGATTTGCGGATGTGCTGGATCGAAAATTCGTCGAGCAGCTCTTCGAGCCGTTCCCGGCGTCGGTGCTTGTTCGCTTCGACCACTTCGAGTACGGCAAGCAAATTGTTTTCGACATTCAGCCCGCGGAAGATCGAGGCTTCCTGCGGGAGATAGCCGATGCCGAGACGCGCGCGCCGGTACATCGGCAGCTTCGTCACATCATGGCCGTCGAGCGAGATGTGACCCTGATCGGGTTCAACGAGACCGGTCACCATATAAAAGCATGTCGTCTTGCCCGCGCCGTTCGGGCCGAGAACGCCGACCGCTTCGCCACGCATCACGTCGATCGAAACGTCGTTCACGACTTTTCGTCCGCCGTAGCTTTTCTGCAAACCGTCGGCGGCGAGAATTCCTTCGCCCGGAATCGGAACATGCGGCGGATGCGGGCGCGGACGCGGTGCGTTATCTCGTTCGCCGCGCGCAATCTGGCGCATGCGCTGTTCGAGATCGAAGCCATCGTTCTGTCGTTGCGCAGGCGCGACCGCCGGACGTTCCTGCACGGGCGGTGCGCGGCGCTCCTCTACCGGAGGGCGCCAGGTGTTCGGCTGATTGTTTGTGGGCCGCGGTTGCGGCGCAGGTTCGGCCGTCTGACGGCGCGGCTCTTGTGGTTTCGGTGTCGCGCGCGGCATCGGCGGCTGCGGGCGTTGCGGTTCGCGCGGCTCAGGCGCTGGTGCGCGGCGCTCGGGCCCACGCGGCGCGGGAGAATCCAGCCGCCACTGATCGGACAGCGCAGGCTTGTCGCGCTGTTCCTTATTGCCGGATCGGAACCAGGGGACTTTCAGCGTCCTCACTCCATTCGCGTCGCCCGCTTCGATTGAGGAGCGGCGAGCTTCTCACGGGGAGAATCGAACCGGTTTTGGCGGGATTTCAGGCCCGGCCAAGGCCGAATTCGCACGGAATGAAGGTTAGGTAGCCCGTTCGCGGGCTGGAGGCAAATTACGCAAGCAAAACCGGGGCCAATTCTTAATTGGCCGGTGCCGGTTTTTTGCGCGTGGCGGCGGGCTGATCGCCGTCTTTCTTGTTCTTGTCTTTCTTATCCATCGAACTCGGGACGAATACGCCCTTCACGCGCTGCGTGCCTTGCTGCTTTACGCCGTCGAGCTTCGAAGTGCCGGCCGTCAGATTCACGGTGAGCTTGTCGCCGTTCATCACGTTCTGGCCCTGGGTCACGACGACGTTGCCGTCGAGCACCACGATGTTGGTGGCCATCTCGAAGGTGCCTTTGTCGCCGACCGCCTTCTGGTCTTTCGCAATGACGATCACGCCACCGATTGCGATGAGACGCTTAATGCGTTGCGCCGACTCGCTCTTCTGCTGACTTTTGGTCGCCGGTACCTTCTGGCGCGGATCGGTGCCGAGCGCGCTGCCTTCGTAATGAACCTCAAGTTCCTTGCAGCGCATGGTGGTGTCGCCCTGCACCACGACGACGTTGCCCTTGAAGACGGCAACCTTGTCCTTGTCCCGCACTTCGAGAAAATTCGCTTCGATGTTGACCGGGTCTTTGCGATTCCGGGAGAAACCCTGAAACGCGCTCGGCTGTTCTGTTTGCGCAAACGAAAGCGACATGCCGATCCCGCCCGTCATCAGAACGAGCAAGGTAGCCGCGACAAAGCGCGAACCGGATTTTTTATCGACGCGTTTCATTGCTGCGATTCGTTCTGCGGCGGCGGCAGTTTCATTATCATATTGACGCGGCCTTCGAAGATCGCGCGCGCACCGTTGTCGAAAATTTCCATGCGGTCGGCGCGGATCGAGCCATTATTGAAGGTAATGTCGACCGGCTTCTCGGTAACGACGTGGCCACGCTTCACTTCGATCACCGCTTCGCTGAGTTTGCCTTCATAGCCGGCGGTCGAGCGGATCACGATGCCTTCGGTGAGTTGCACCGTATCGCCCTTCGCGTCGTATAGACCCTTGGTCGCGATCAGTTCGGTCATGCCGTTTCCGGTCAGCGTAAAATTCGCCTTGATGCCTTCGAGTTCGATGATGTTGGTTTTCGTCAGATCCTGCGCAGCGGCGGTTGCGGTGATGTTGTAGCCGCGGCCGTCCTTGGTGAAGCCCGAAAGCTTCGGCGCATCCATAACGAGCTTGTTGCCCTGAATCGAAAGCTTCATCACGTCGAGCGGAAAGTCGCGCACGATCCGGAATGGATCGAGCCAGGCGACGAACGCAGCGAGCCCGAGAATAATGATCGCAAGAACCGGCAGGACGCGGCGCAGAAAACGCACGCGCGAGGAGTGGCGCACTGCCTGTCCATAGTCCTGCATCCGCGGCTCGGCACTCTGCCGCCGCGGGTTTCTGCCGGCGGCCGAAGCGTGCTCCGGCCGGCGCGAATAAGCGTGATCACTCATTGGTTCGCCACGTCTATTCCCGGGAATTGCGGCATTCGAACGGCCCCGCCCTTTCCCCCGAAAGTCAGGAATGGGCGAAGATATCTTCTTCCGCCCAGCCGCCGAGGTCGAGCGCGACGCGGGTCGGAAGGAAGCTGAAGCAGGCCTCGGCGAGCGCGACGCGGCCTTCGCGGGCCAGCATGTCGTCGAGCTTCGCCTTGATCTCATGCAGATAAAGTACATCGGAAGCGGCATAGGCGACCTGCGCCTCGGAAAGCTGATCCGCGCCCCAATCCGAACTCTGCTGCTGCTTCGACATGTCGATGTTGACGAGTTCGCGCGCGAGATCTTTCAGACTGTGGCGGTCCGTATAGGTCCGCGTCAGCCGCGACGCGATCTTGGTGCAGTAAACCGGCTGCGCCATCACGCCGAGGTTTTTATAGAGCACCGCAAGATCGAACCGCGCGAAGTGAAAAATTTTCGGCTTCGAGGTGTCGGCAAGCAGCTTCGCGATGTTCGGCGCGCTCGGGCGGTCCGCCGGAATCTGCACGACATCCGCGCTGCCGTCGCCGGGCGAGAGCTGCACGACGCAAAGCCGGTCGCGGCTCGGATTGAGGCCAAGCGTTTCGGTGTCGATCGCGACCGCGCCTTTATATCTCGCAAGGTCCGGCAGATCGCCGCGGTGAAGTCTGATCGTCATTCTCTCGTTCTCAAATTCCGTAACCGAGTTGCACCCTGAGCCAGACGATGAAGAGCGGAATGCCGATACAGAGTCCGATCAGCACCACCATGGAGATCATCGGCTGCCAGGCAAAGGCCCATTCCATCTGCGCAGGCGTCATACCGGGCGGCGTCTGCCGCTCGATTTCGTCCCGTCCCAGGCGCAGTACATACCAGCTAACCAGCCGCAAAATAATTAACGCTGCGATCAGCGCGATCCCGACCGCGCCGAACAACGGAAAGAAGCTGGTCGCGCAGCTATCGGTCGCGAGCAGCCCCACTGCCGGAATCGGCAACGTCAGGAGATGGACGAAGCCGTAAGACGGGTGGCTCGAAAGCACTTCATATTCGACGGTGCCGGAGCGCTGCGGCACCGGGATCGGCACGGGTAAGACGCCCTTCACGGTATGCACAGGCGTCCATGAGATTTTCGCGATCATCGGTTTGAAAATCCGGCGCAGGGCGAAGAAGCCCGCGGCCAATCCAAACAGCGCGATCCCGATGCTCGAGCCGTCGATTCCGAAGCCCGCCGGCGGACAGCCGCGCAAGCCGAGCCGGTCGAGCCACGAGCCGAAGGCGAGAGCGAGCGGAATGATCGTCAGAAATTCGAGAAACCAGACTTCAATGATGGACGGCACGCGGCGCAGGAGCCGGTCGAGCGCGAAAATTGCGTTCAGAAAAGCCATCGTTGAAAAATGCGCCTGCTGTCGCGCAAGCATGGTGCCCAGGAGAGGACTCGAACCTCCACGGTGTTACCCGCTAGTACCTGAAACTAGTGCGTCTACCAATTCCGCCACCTGGGCAGGTGTCGCTGGCCGTAAGCGGCGCTAGGTAGGGCTTAGCCTCCAGCCTTGTCAATCGAAGGAAGGGCAGCGGCGACGCGCGCTTTGACGGCGAAAAACCGATCTAGTAACGCTCGGGTTCGAAGCCCGGTTTTCCCAGCGAGATTTTCAACGATGGCGCAGATTCCGTCCGACCGTTTGGTGACGATTTACGGCGGTTCCGGCTTCGTCGGCCGTCATCTGGTGCGCGCGCTCGCCAAACGCGGCTGGCGCATCCGAGTCGCGGTGCGCCGTCCCGATCTCGCCGGACATTTGCAGCCGCTCGGCGTGGTCGGACAGGTGCAGCCGGTGCAGGCGAACCTGCGTTTTCCGGAATCGGTCGCGCGCGCGGCTGAAGGCTCATCCGCAATCGTGAATCTCGTCGGCATTCTTTATCAAAGCGGCGCGCAGCGCTTCGACGCCGTGCAGGCGGAAGGCGCGGAAGCAGTCGCGAAAGCCGCCAAGAAAGAAGGCGCGCGGCTCGTGCAGATGTCGGCGATCGGCGCGGACAAAGATTCCAGATCGAACTACGGCCGCACCAAAGCGCTCGGCGAACAGGCTGCGCTTTCGGCAAAGCGCGATGCCGTCATCATTCGTCCGTCCATCGTGTTCGGACCGGAAGACGATTTTTTCAATCGCTTCGCGTCGCTTGCGCGCATCTCGCCGTTCCTGCCCTTGATCGGCGGCGGCGAAACCAAATTCCAGCCGGTATTCGTCGGCGACGTCGCCGAAGCGATTGCGAAGGCGGTTGAAGGCGAAGCGCGCGGCGGCGAGACCTACGAACTCGGCGGACCGGAGGTGATGAACTTCCGCGCGTTGATGGAGCTCACGCTCGAACAGATTTCGCGCAAGCGGCTGCTGATACCCCTGCCCTTCGGCATCGCGCGTGTGCAGGCATTCTTTATGGAGCTCATGCCAAAGCCTATGCTGACGCGCGACCAGGTGACGATGCTGGAAACCGACAACGTTGTGTCGGCGGCAGCGGCACGCGACCGGCTTACGCTCGAGGGCCTCGGTATCAATCCGACCGCCATGCGCGCAATCCTGCCGAGCTATCTCTGGCGCTACCGCAAGGCCGGACAGTTCACCAAGGCGACGACGTAAAGTTAGCGCGTCAGATAAAGTCCGATCAGCGCGGCCGAACCAACGACGATCCGCCACCAGCCGAAAATTGCGAAGCCGTTTTTCGACACGAAGTCGAGGAGCGCGCGCACGACGATGAGCGCCGAGCAGAACGCCGCCACGAATCCGACGACAACCAACACGCCGTCGTCCATCGTCAGATTCTGGTAGTTCTTCGCGAGATCGTAGACGAAGGCGCCGAACATCGTCGGCATCGCTAGGAAGAAGGAAAATTCCGCCGCCGCGCGGCGATTAAGCCCGAGCAGAAGCGCGCCCACGATCGTGGAGCCCGAGCGCGAGACGCCGGGGATCAGCGCAAGACATTGAAAGAGACCGATGCCGAGCGCTGTCATCGGCGGCAAGGCCATCGCATCCTCATATTTCGGATTGAAAGCGATCTTGTCGACGAAAATCAGAATCACGCCGCCGACAATGAGCGCAGTCGCAATCAGCATCGGGCTCGCAAACAGCACCGTCTTGATGAAGTTGTGCAGGATCGCGCCGAGGATCGCTGCAGGAATAAATGCGAGAATGATTCCGAGTGCAAAGCGCCGCGCCGCGGGATCGAACGGAACGGCGAAGGCGACCTTCGCGAGCCGCGTAAAATAAACGACCATGACGCCGAGGATTGCGCCGAGTTGCACCAGCACCTCGAAAGTCTTTCCGGTCGTTTCGAACTTCAGGAAATGGGTCGCGAGCAAAAGATGCCCGGTTGAAGATACCGGGATGAATTCCGTGCCGCCTTCGAGAATGCCGAGGAGCAGCGCCTCCAACATTTTTCCGAGGGTCATCCGAGCCGCTCCGATTGCCTCGCGCCGATTCGCGCATTTCGTAAGGGCTTAACGCGCCGCTTTTCTTTCGGCAAAGGCTTGTCCGCGTCAAATCTTTGCCCGCTTCACGCGCTTTTTACGCAGGCCGCCCGGCGCGCTCGCATTTATTAAGAAAATTAAGAAAGTTCGGGCAAGAAAGCCGGATATGCAGCTCTATCATCAGTTCTTCTGTCCACATTCGCGCTTCGTCCGCCTCGTGCTCGCCGAGTACGGGGTCGAGGCCGAACTCATCGAAGAGCACGAATGGAAACGGCGGCCGGAATTTCTCGCGCTCAATCCCGCGGGTACGGTGCCGGTGCTCGCGGACGACAAGCTCTCGGTGCCGGGTGCGAGCGTGATCGCGGAATATCTGGACGAGAGTTACGGCAGCCAGGTTGCCGACAAACGCCTGATGCCTTCGAGCAGCGCAGAGCGCGTCGAGGTGCGGCGGCTGATGATCTGGTTCAACTCGAAATTTTTCACCGAAGTGAGCGAGCTGATCGCGCGCGAGAAGATCTGGAAGCGCTATATGCGCCCGGAGGAAGGCGGCGGGCCGCCCGACTCCTTCGTAATCCGCACTGCGCGCGCCAATATCGGCGAGCATTTGCGCTATCTCGGCTGGCTTGCGAAAACCCGCAAATGGCTCGCCGGCGAGAAGCTGACCTATGCCGATCTCGCGGCGGCCGCGCACTTATCGACTTGCGACTACCTGGGTGACGTGCCGTGGCAAGAGGACGAGAACGCGAAGAACTGGTACGCGAAAATCAAATCGCGCCCGTCGTTCCGCATGTTACTGAGCGAGACGATTCCGGGTCTGCCGGCGGCGTCGAGCTACACGAATCTCGACTTCTGAAGAATTCCTCCGCGCTGAAATCCGAGCTGATCGCGCGTGCGCGCGACGAAGGCTTCGACGCGGTGGGCATCGCGCATCCGGACTCGATCCGCGATGCAGTGCCTCATCTCCATCAATGGATCGCCGAACAACGCCATGGCGACATGACGTGGATGGAAAGGCACGCCAGCCGCCGCGAACATCCGAATGCGCTGTGGGAAATGGCAGGCTCGGTCGTAATGTTCGGCTTGAACTACGGGCCGGACCGCGATCCGCGCGAAATTTTAAATGAACGCATGCGCGGCGCGATTTCGGTTTATGCGCAAGGCGACGATTACCACGAACTGATCAAAGGCAAGCTCAAGCGGCTCGGCCAGTGGTTCGCACATAAGACCGGCGAAGATCTCAAAGTCTTCGTCGATACCGCGCCTCTGATGGAAAAGCCGCTCGCGCAGGCAGCGGGTCTAGGCTGGCAGGGCAAGCACACAAACCTCGTCTCGCGCGAGCGCGGCTCGTGGCTGTTTCTCGGTGCGATGCTCACGCAGATTCAATTGCCGTTCGACGAACGCGAGGCAGATCATTGTGGCTCATGCCGCGCCTGTCTCGATGTTTGTCCGACGAATGCGTTCCCCGCGCCTTATCAGCTGGATGCGCGCCGCTGCATTTCGTATCTGACCATCGAACACAAAGGTCCGATCCCACGCGAATTTCGTAAAGCGATCGGCAATCGCATTTACGGCTGCGACGACTGCCTCGCAGCTTGTCCCTGGAATAAATTCGCAAGTGAAAGCCGCGAGCAAAAATTGGCCGCGCGCGAAGAAAACCGCGCGCCCTCGCTTTCCGAACTTGTGGCACTCGACGACGCCGCATTCCGCATGCGTTTTTCAAAATCTCCGCTGAAGCGTTCCGGGCGCGAACGCTTCGTGAGAAACGTTCTGATTGCGATTGGAAACTCAGACACGCCATCGCTCGTGCCGGTTGTACTTACGCGATTGAACGACGAGTCGCCGCTGGTGCGGGGTGCTGCGGTCTGGGCAGCTTCGCAATTGATGCCGGCGGAAGCGTTCGAGACGCTCAAAAGAGAAAAATCTTCGACGGAAGAAAATTCCGAAGTCGCCGCCGAATGGCAGGCGGCTTAAGCGCCGGCCTCCGCCGCCAGATCATCCACCGTCTTCAACAAACGTTCGATGTCTTCCGGCCGCGACAGGCGGTGATCGCCGTCTTTGACGAGCGTCATCGTCACGTCGTCCTGCGCCAGACACGAGACAAGTTTCATCGCGTGCTGCCAGGGTACGTCCGGATCGAGCACGCCTTGTAGAATGCGCACCGGGCATTTCACCTGAATCGGTTTGCCCATGATCAGATGCTTGCGGCCGTCATCGATCAGCTTCTTCGTGATCGGGTAAGGATCGTCGCCGTAGGCCGACGGACGCTCCCACTGGCCCTTCATTTCGATCTCGGTCCGCACTTCTTCCGAAAAATTCTTCCACATCAGTTCTTCGGTGAAATCGGGCGCGGGCGCGATCAGCACGAGACCCGCGAGTTTTGCGTTTCCGGCAAGCGACGGATCGCTTGCGAGCGCTCGTGCAAGAAGAAGCGCCATCCAGCCGCCCATCGAGGAACCGACCACGATCTGCGGCCCGCGCGCACGGTTCCTAAATACCGCAAGCGCATCTTCGAGCCATTTCGAGATCGTGCCGTCTTCGAATTTTTCAGACGACTCGCCATGCCCCGAATAGTCGAAGCGAATACAGCTGCGGCCCGCTTTCGCCGCATGCTCGTCCAATGCGACAGCCTTGGTGCCCTTCATGTCGGATTTAAAACCGCCGAGCCAGAACAACCCCGGCGCAGTTCCTTCACGCGCACGAATGGCGATCCGGCGCGGCGGATCACCTACAGATAGATATTCGGGCGAGTTCTCCATTCTTGCCGCGTAGTATGCCGATGAAGTGAAGGCAAGCCGCCTTGCGAATGCCGCAAGCCGATTTTAGAAATCGCGTGTGGCGATTCCCGCGAGCAACATGAACGAACGGCCGCTGACCGTGGTGCAGGTCATTCCTGACCTGCAACCGAGCGGCATCGTCAATCACGCGCTGGAAATCGCGGAAGCGCTTACGCGCCGAAAAAATCGCGCGATCATCGTTTCCGAAGGCGGCCGCATGGAAAGCGCTGCGGAACGCGCGGGCGCGACCGTGATCAAGCTTCCGGTCGCTTCCAAAAATCCGACGCAGATGTACGCGAACGCGCGCAAGCTTGTGGAATTGTCGCACGATCTCGGCGCCGATCTCCTGCACGCACAGAGCCGCGCCCCGGCGTGGAGCTGTCTCGTCGCGAACAAGATTTCAAAGGTGCCGTTCATTGCGACCTATGACGGCAGCTTCTCCGAGCGTAATCCGCTGAAGCGCTTTTATAACAGCGTGATGGTGCGCGGGAGCCGTGTGATCGCGCCCGGCGAGCGGCTCGCGAAAATGGTCGAGGAGCGCTACGGCACTGCGCGCGAAAAAATTTCCGTCGTGCCGAATGCGATCGACTTTGAAGCCTTCAATCCGATGCTGGTCGATCCGATGCAGCGCGCGCTGCTCGCAAACCAATGGGGTCTGGAGCCGAAAGATCGCGTGATCCTGCTTCCCGGCCGTCTGTCGCGTCCAAAGGCGCCGCATCTTCTGGTGGAGGCCGCCGCACGCTTGCGCGAAGCCGGCCTGAAAGATTTCATCTGTGTCTTTGCCGGCGAGCATCCGGGCCGTTCGGGCTACACCGGCGACCTCTGGGATCAGGTGCATCAGCTCGGCTTGTCGAACCGCATCCGCTTTGTCGGCCATACCGAAGATATGTTGTCGGCCTATTCGCTCGCCGACATCGTGGTCTGCACGTCGGTGAGCCAGGGCGGACATCGCCGCGCAATCCTCGAAGCACAGGCGATGGGTATTCCGGTCGCGGTTTCGGATTCCGAGAACGGGGATGAAATTGTGCGCGCGGCTCCCTATGTAGCGGATGCGCGGGCGACCGGCGTTCTCTATCCCTCGGGTGACGCTTCGGAACTCGCGCAGACTCTCTTCAAATTGCTTGCAATGGGCGCGCCTGCCCGCCGTTCGATGGGCGTCCGTGGCCGCGAATGGATCGCGTCACACTTCTCGAAAGAGAGTTTCGCCGAGCAGTTGCTCGCCGTGTACCGGGAAGTCGCCAGCAAAGCCGCGCCCCGCGCCTCCCGTTGACTTGCCGTCCGTTTCTCACGATCTTCCTAATGCTTCGCCGAGTAGGGCTGGCCTTCCCTTGAAGGTTCTGGTTCCGGCGTCACAGCGTTCGTTTTAACAGCTAGAGGAGACTGCCCCCATTCGTCGTCCCATGAGAAGTGCAGCGCCGGTTCAGAAAGATGGCCCGCGCACCAACGAAGATATCCGCGTCCGCGAAGTTCAGCTGATCGATGCAGAAGGCGAGAACCGCGGCGTAGTCGCAATCCAAGAAGCAATCCAGATGGCGAAGGATGCGGGCCTCGACCTCGTCGAGATCTCGCCCAACAACAATCCGCCAGTCTGCAAAATTCTGGACAGCGGCAAATTCAAATTCCAGGCCCAGAAGAAAGCCGCCGAAGCGCGCAAGAAGCAGAAGACCGTCGAGGTCAAGGAAATCAAGCTGCGCCCCGGCATCGACAAGCACGACTACGACGTGAAAATGCGGTCGATCCAGCGCTTCTTCGAAGAGGGCGACAAGGTGAAGGTCACGCTCCGCTTCCGCGGCCGCGAAATGGCGCACCAGGAGCTCGGCTACAAGCTCTTGCAGAAGCTGAAAGAGGACACGACCACCATCGCCAAGGTCGAGATGGAGCCGATGTCCGAAGGCCGCCAGATCGTCATGATCCTGGCCCCGCGCTGAGCGGACGCCCGATCCCAAATACTTGAAAAGACTGGCCGTCTCGTCTATCGAGACGGCCTTCGAGCCGACCGGCCATCACTAGGGCTGCCGTGGCGGCTTTTGAACGCTCAATTCTGAGCAATTACAGCGACTTAGACCGGCTTGCCGGGGCTGAAGTCCATGGAGAGCAAAATGCCCAAGCTGAAGACCAAGTCCGGCGCGAAGAAACGCTTCAAGATTTCATCGACCGGTAAGGTGATCGCCGCTCAGGCTGGAAAACGCCACGGCATGATCAAACGGACCACTGGCCAGATCCGGAAGCTGCGCGGCACACGCGTGATCTCCGAGTCCGACGCCGTACGCGTCCGCAAGATCTTTTTGCCCAACGGCTAAGCGACAGCCGTTTTCCGTTTTCGAATCTGAAGGAGATTTCCGATGGCACGCGTTAAACGCGGCGTAACTTCACACGCCAAGCACAAGAAAACCTACAAGGCTGCGAAAGGCTTCCGCGGCCGCCGCAAGAACACCATCCGCACGGCGAAAGCTGCCGTCGATAAGTCGATGCAGTACGCCTACCGCGACCGCAAGGTGAAGAAGCGCACGTTCCGCGCGCTCTGGATCCAGCGGATCAACGCGGCGGTGCGCGAAGAAGGCCTCGTCTACGGCAAGTTCATCAACGGCCTGAACAAGGCCGGCGTCGATGTGGACCGCAAAGTGCTCGCCGATCTCGCCGTACACGAACCGGCAGCGTTCAAGGCACTTTGCGCACAGGCTCGCGCCGCTCTTAACTGAGCGCCGCGATGATCGACCATTCGAAGCTAGAAAACGAACTGCTGACGCAGATCGCAGGCGCGGCTGACGAAGCTGCGCTCGAAGCTGTTCGCGTGTCCGCGCTCGGCAAGAAGGGCTCGGTCTCCGAATTGCTGAAGGGCCTCGGCGCGATGTCGCCGGAGGAACGTAAAGAACAGGGCGCGAAGATTAACGCGCTGCGCGACCGGGTTTCGGGCGCGCTAGACAAGAAAAAATCCGAGCTCAAAGAAAAGGCGATCGCGGGCAAGCTCGCGGCGGAAGCCGCCGACGTCACGCTTCCGGTTCGCGCGGCACCCGCCGAGCAGGGCCGTATTCACCCGATTAGCCAGGTCATCGACGAACTGACGGCGATCTTCGCCGACATGGGTTTCTCCGTCGCCGAAGGCCCGGATATCGAAACCGATTTCTATAATTTCACGGCGCTGAACTTCCCGGCCGGCCACCCGGCGCGGGAAATGCACGACACGTTTTTCTTTCCGCCCGACGCAAACGGCGAGCGCAAGCTTTTGCGCACGCATACTTCGCCGGTGCAGATCCGTTCGATGCAGAAGCAGAAGCCGCCGATCAAGATCATCATTCCGGGCCGCACCTATCGTTCGGACTCCGACCAGACCCACACGCCGATGTTTCATCAGGTCGAAGGTCTCGTAATCGACAAGAAATCGCACCTCGGGCACCTGAAGTGGATTCTCGCCGAGTTCTGCAAGGCATTCTTCGAAGTTGACGACGTGAAGATGCGCTTCCGTCCGTCGTTCTTTCCCTTCACCGAGCCGTCGATGGAAGTCGACATTCAGTGCGACCGCTCCGGCGGCGACATCAAGTTCGGTCAGGGCAACGATTGGTTGGAAATTCTCGGCTGCGGCATGGTGCATCCGAACGTGCTGCGTAACTGCGGCCTCGATCCCGACGAGTATCAGGGCTTCGCCTGGGGCATGGGCATCGACCGCATCGCGATGCTGAAATACGGCATGCCGGATTTGCGTCCGTTCTTCGAGGCGGATGTGCGCTGGCTGCAGCATTATGGCTTCCGTCCGCTCGACTTCCCGACGCTTGCGGGAGGATTGAGCACGTGAAGTTCACGCTCTCCTGGCTGAAAGATTATCTCTCGACCGACGCAACCGTCGCAGAGATTTCCGAGAAGCTCACCACCGTCGGTCTCGAAGTCGAAAGCGTCGAAGACAAGGCGGCGAAGCTCGCCGATTTCGTCGTCGCAAACGTGATCTCCGCCGAGAAGCATCCGAACGCGGACAAGCTCCGTGTCTGCATGGTCGATATCGGCGACGGCAATCCGATTCAGGTCGTCTGCGGCGCACCGAATGCGCGCGGCGGTATGAAGGCCGTGTTCGCGCGTCCCGGCACCACAATTCCGGCAAGCGGCGACGTGTTGAAAATCGGCGCGATCCGCGGCGTGGAATCGCGCGGCATGCTCGTTTCCGAGCGCGAGATGGGTCTCTCCGACGAACACGCCGGCATCATCGAGATGCGGGCAGACGCACCGCTCGGAAAACCTTTCGCGGAAGTGCTCGGTTTCAACGATCCTGTCTTCGATATTGCCGTGACGCCGAACCGCCCGGACGCGCTCGGCGTGCACGGCGTCGCGCGCGATCTCGCTGCCGCCGGTGTCGGCAGTTTCAACGACAAACCGCCGAAAATCATCGCCGGAAAATTTCCCTGCCCGATCAAGGTGACGATCGAATCGCCGGAGCTTTGCCCGGCCTTCGGTATACGCGTGATCCGCGGCGTGAAAAACGGCGCGTCGCCGGAATGGCTGCAGAAGCGCCTGCGCGCGATCGGTCTTCGCCCGATCAATGCGCTCGTCGATATCACGAATCTGCTTACGCATGACCGCTCGCGCCCGCTGCACGTCTTCGATGCCGCGAAGGTGAAGGGCAATCTCGTCGTGCGCCGCGCAAAGAAAGGCGAGAAAATTCTCGCGCTCGATGGCAAGACTTACGAACTCGACGAAACGATCTGCTGCATTTCCGACGACCGCGCAGTGGAATCGCTCTCCGGCGTCATGGGCGGCGAGGAAAGCGGCGTCTCGGAATCCACGACCGATGTCGTCGTCGAGTCCGCGCTCTGGAATCCGCTCAACATCGCGCAGACCGGCCGCAAGCTCGGGCTGCTTTCGGATGCGCGCTTCCGCTTCGAGCGCGGCGTCGATCCGGCTTTCATGATGCCGGGCCTCGAACTTGCAACGCAGCTCATTCTCGAGATGTGCGGCGGCGAGGCTTCGGAAAATTTTGTTGCGGGCACCGTGCCCGACACGAGCCGCGTGATCGACTTTCCGCTTTCCGAGCCGAAGCGTCTTACGGGAATCGAAATCAAGACCGAAGAAATCAAGCGCATTCTCGCCAATCTCGGCTTCACGACTGCGGGTTCGGGCGAAACGCTGAAAGTGTCTCCGCCGAGCTGGCGCGGCGACATCGAAGGCAAGGCTGATTTGGTGGAAGAGGTCGTTCGCATCGCGGGCCTCGATCGCGTGGCGGAGACACCCTTCGAGCGCGACGAGAATGCACGCAAGCCTGTGCTGACTACGCTGCAGAAGCGCACGCGTGCCGCGAAACGCGCGCTGGCTGCGCGCGGCTCGGTCGAAGGCGTGACGTGGTCCTTCATTTCCAAAGAACACGCCGAGCGTTTTGGCGGCGGCAAGCCTGAAGTCGCGCTTTCCAATCCGATTGCGTCCGATCTTTCCGACATGCGTCCGAGCTTGATTCCGGGTCTTGCAATCTCCGCGCAGAAAAACGCGGACCGCGGCTACGCGGATGTAGCGCTCTTCGAAGTCGGACAGATTTTCCTGGGCGACAAGCCGGAAGAACAATTGATGGCGGCGACTTCGCTGCGCCGTGGTGCCGCGAAGGTTTCGGGCGCAGGCCGTCACTGGTCGGGCTCGTCCGCGCATGTTGACGTCTATGATGCAAAATCCGACGCGCTTACTGTGCTCGCCGCCTGCGGCGCGCCGACAGATAAAGTGCAGATCGTCGCCGGCGGTCCGAACTATCTGCATCCGGGCCGCTCGGGTACGATCCAGCTCGGCCCGAAACTCATTCTCGGCTATTTCGGCGAACTGCATCCGCTGACGCTCGACGCACTCGATGTCGAAGGTCCGATTTCGATCGCGGAAATTTTCCTCGACCGTCTGCCCGAGCAGAAAGCGAAGCCGACGAAGGTAAAGCCGAAGCTCGAACTTTCGCAGTTTCAGCCGGTGGTGCGCGACTTCGCTTTCCTCGTCGATCAGAAGGTAACGGCAGCCGACATCATTCGTGCCGCGCAGGCAGCCGACAAAGCGCTGATCGAGACCGTCGATGTGTTCGATCTCTACGAAGGCAAGGGCGTGCCGGAAGGCAAGAAGTCGCTCGCCATCGCCGTCACCTTGCAGCCGCGCGAGAAAACGCTCACCGACGCCGAGATCGATGCGGTCGCAAAGAAGATTGTCGACGAAGTTTCGAAGAAGACCGGCGCCGCGTTGCGCTAGGCCAGCATCAAATCAGCGAAGACGAAGTCGCCGCGCTGGATGATTTCGCCGGTCTTCACATTGATACTCTTCTCGAACATCGGCCCGCCAAGTACGCAGGTGTGAAACTCGCCGTTCTCGGCGCAGGGATCGACATCAGACGGCAGCTTCGCGAGCAGCTTCTCGTCGAACCACGCACTCGCAAACGGGATCGGCACCTTTTTCGGATCGACGCAGACGACGCGCGCTTTCAGCCCGCCCGCAATCATGTCCCGCGCGAGCTTGCCGGTCGGAATTTTCCAGAGCGGGAACACCGCATCGATGCCGGTGCCGCGTAATTTTTCTTCGCGATAGGCGCGGATGTCTTTGAGAAAGAGATCGCCGAAAATGATTTTCGTGACCCCCGTCGCCGCGGCCGCTTTGACGACGACGCCCATGCGCTCTTCGTAGATTTCATTCGGGCAGGGAAACGGAATCATCACGGGCACGAGCGGAAGGTTTGCCGCCTTCAACTGCGCGCCAAGAATCTCCAGCCGCACGCCGTGCATCGATACGCGCTGAAAATTTTCGGTGATGGTCGTGAGCGCGCCAACGATTTCATATTCGTCCGTAAGCCGCGCCTGATGCAGCGCCCAAGCCGAGTCCTTACCTGTCGACCAGGCGATCAGCGCTTTCGGCTTCATGCGGGGAAAATTACTGCCATGGTAAAAACTGTTTTAACAACAAGAGCCTAGCACGGCCTGACAAGGCGCAGGAAAGGCCGCCGCGCGCACTTGTGAACCGCAATGAAACAAAGTTGGGCTAGGCTTCTTGCCGGGGAAATGCTGGCCCGAAGAATTCGGGCGGGGACGACGAGATGACGGATATCGCGCACGGCTGGCTCAGCCGCCGTATTGTCAAATACCTGGAACAGGTTTCGCCGGGGCAGGAATCGTTCACGCCGAGCGATCCTTCCGCGCTGGAAGCCGTTTTGCAGCCGGGCGATGTACTGCTCGTCGAGGGCAACACCCGCGTCTCCGGCATCATCAAATATCTCACGCAATCGACCTGGTCGCATTCGGCGATCTATACCGGCCCGCGCTTCAACAAGCGCGCGAGCGACGGCAAGCCGCATGTCTTGATCGAAGCCAATCTCGGTCAGGGCGTGATCACCGCCCCCCTTTCCAAATACATGTCGTTTCATACGCGCATCTGCCGCCCGGTCGGGTTGTCCGATGAAGACCGCGAACGCGTCGTCGATTACATGATCAAGCGTCTCGGCATCGAATATGACGTGAAGAACATCATTGACCTGATGCGATATCTGGTACCCGTGCCAATTCCGGCGCGTTTCCGCCGCCGCATGCTTTCCTTCGGTTCGGGCGTGCCTACCAAAGTGATCTGCTCTGGCCTGATCGCGCAGGCATTCGAATCGGTGAGCTATCCGATCCTGCCGCGGATCGAACTCGTCGACAGCCGAGAGAAGCGCCGCGAGATTCTGCACATCCGGCATCACTCGCTTTACATGCCGCGCGACTTCGACATCTCGCCCTACTTCCGCATCGTTAAGCCGACGATCGAACTCGGCTTCGACTATCACAAACTGCGCTGGGCAAATCGCCCGCTGCCGCCTGAAGACGAGCGGGAGGACGTCCCCCGCCCTTTAGCGGAAAGCGGTAATCCGCCGCTTGTCCCCGAACTGCCAGAGCAAGTCGCCGCTTCAATCAGCGCGTAAGCTCGCGTAACATCGCCGGATGATCTCGGACGCTTTCGGCGCATTCGCCCAAACCTTTTCACCGCCGCTTCGGAAAGTTCTTCTGAAGTCGATCGGGCTTGCGATCCTGCTCATCATCGCGCTCGGCGCCGCTTTGCAGTGGTCGCTCCGGTTTCTGCTGCCGCTCGCGCATCCTTACGATTACATCGCGGCGATCCTGCTTGGTGTGTTGACGCTGGTGCTTGCCTTCTTCGCAATGGCGCCGGTGACTTCGCTGATGGCCGCGATCTTTCTCGACGACGTCGCGGAAGAAGTGGAGCGGACGAAATTTCCGGCGGATCCGCCGGGAAAACCTCTCTCGATTCCGCGCGCTGCGCTCCTCTCCGCGAAATTTTTCGGCATCGTGCTGCTCGTGAATCTCGTCGCGGTTCTGTTGTGGTTCGTGATTCCGGTACTGAATGTCGGCGTGTTCTTCATCGCGAACGCTTATCTGCTCAGCCGCGAATTTTTCGAGATGGCGGCGATGCGCTTCCGCTCGCCGGAAGAAGCCCGCAGGTTACGGCAGCAGAACGCGGTTTCGGTTTTTATATCAGGCTTGGTGATCGCGGCGGTCGTCACCGTGCCAGTGCTCAACCTGATTACGCCTGTGTTCGCGACCGCCTTCATGGTGCGGCGGCACAAGCGCTATATGCCGAAACGGGAAATTCTCTCGCCTCACGGCGAGGGGATATAGACCGTCTTGTCCGGGTAACGGCAGAGATCGTTGATCAGACAATCAGGGCAGCGGGGCACGCGTGCGACGCAAATGTAGCGCCCGTGCAGAATCAGCCAGTGATGCGCGTGGGTCTTGAAGCGCGCCGGAATTACGCCGTCGAGTGCAAGCTCCACTTCTAGTGGATTTTTTCCGGGCGCCAGTCCCGTGCGATTGCTGACGCGAAACACATGTGTATCGACCGCAAGCGTCGGTTCGCCGAAGGCGATGTTCAGAACGACATTGGCGGTCTTGCGCCCCGCGCCGGGTAACGCCTGCAATTCCTCGCGTGTCTTCGGGACCTGACTGTTGTGCTTCTCGATCAGCATTTTCGAGAGCGCGATCACGTTCTTTGCTTTGCCTTTGTAGAGGCCGATCGTCTTGATGTAGTCGCGAAGCTTTTCTTCGCCGAGCGCGACCATCTTCTCCGGCGTGTCGGCAACCTGAAACAGCGCCTTGGTCGCCTTGTTCACGCCGGCATCGGTCGCCTGCGCGGAGAGAACCACTGCGACCAGGAGCGTGTAATTGTTGTTAGCGACAAGTTCGCCTTTCGGCTCGGGGCTCGCTTTCTGGAAACGCGAGAACGCTTCCGTGACTTCACGCTCGCTCCAGCGCTTCGGTGCGGCGGCTTTTTTCTTTGCCTTGGCCGGTATGCGCTTTTTGGTCGTCGCTTTTTTGCCCATGCTCCCTCTATAATCGGCGCATGAACGCGAGCAACCCGATTCCGGAAACGACGCTTCTGTTCGAGCGGTTATCCCCGCACCGCTCGCTCTCGCCGCAGGGCTTCTCGATTGTGATGGGGATTCTCGGCTTTGCCAGCTTCGTGCTCGGCGTTGCGTTCCTGATGATGGGCGCCTGGCCGGTTTTCGGTTTTCTCGGGCTCGATGTTTTTCTCGTCTGGTTTGCCTTCCGCTCGAACTACCGCGCGGCACGTGCGTTCGAAGAAATTCTGGTGACGCCAGTACGTCTCGTATGGCGGCGCGTCTCGCCGCGCGGAGACGCGCGCGAAGACACCATGAACCCGCGCTGGGTGCGGCTGGAGACGACGTCCGACGAGCTCTCGGGCGTGACCCGTGTGGCGCTGACCGAGCGCCGCATCACCCGCGTGATCGGCGCATTCCTGCCGCCTATGGGAAAAGAAAAACTAGCGAAATCGCTGGCGCACGCGCTAGCCACCGCTAAACGCTGAGGTTTTCGCCCGCGAAATCGGGTGGTTTGCGCTATGTTTGAAGCCTATCTCCTCCGCATGAGACGGAGGAATTCAAGATGCTTGCAACAGCCATGAAAATTTCCGACGCCGCCGACCGCCAAGACTACGAAACGGTTCGCCGTGCGATCGAGTATCTGACCAAGAAATTCCGCGACCAGCCAGAAGTGGACGCGGTCGCGGCCGCGACCGGCACGGACCCACGCACGCTGAACGAACTTTTCCGCCGCTGGTGCGGACTTACGCCGAAAGCGTTTCTGCAGGCGGTGACGCTCGACAATGCAAAGAAGCTGCTCGCCGCGTCGCCGAATATTCTGGAGGCGAGTTACGAACTCGGGCTTTCCGGTCCTGGACGGCTGCATGATCTCTTCGTCGTGCATGAAGCGATGTCGCCAGGCGAATGGAAAACCGGCGGCGAAGGTCTGGAGATCCGTTACGGTTTTCACCCGTCGCCTTTCGGCACCGCGCTTGTGATGATGACGAACCGCGGTCTTTGCGGGCTCGCCTTCTCCGATCCGGGAAAGGAAAACGCAGCGCTCAAGGACATGCGCATGCGCTGGAAAAACGCGCGCTATGTCGAGGACTCCGCCGCGACCGCCGATATCGCAGCGCGTATTTTTCAGTCCGAGCGCTGGAAGCCCGATACGCCGCTCCGTGTCGTGCTGATCGGCACCGATTTCGAAGTGCGGGTCTGGGAAACGCTGCTCAAGGTGCCGCTCGGCCGCGCCGCGACCTACAGCGATGTTGCGAAAAAAATCGGCAACCCGAACGCGCCCCGCGCAGTCGGCGCCGCGGTCGGCAAGAACCCGATCTCTTTCGTGGTGCCGTGCCACCGCATCGTCGGCACCAACGGCGCACTTACCGGCTATCACTGGGGGCTGACACGCAAGCGCGCCATGCTCGGCTGGGAGCAGGCCAAACTGATCGCTTAAGCGTGATTGCCGAAAGCATTGAATCCTGTCCGGACCTGTTTCATGCTGCACGCATCAAACGGGATAACGGGGTCCATCAATGTCTTTGTCTATGATTATTACGCTTGCGATCAGCATCGCCGTCTTCATCGTCATCATCATGCTGGCGCTTGGCGGGATGCAGATAGTCAATCCGATCGCACGTTATGCCGGTATCGGCGTTGCCTGCTTCCTGGGCGTCGTGATCGGCCAGATCATTCACCGCAAATACGTAGCCTGAGGCTACGAAGCCAGATCCAGCTTTTCCGCCACGGTCGCGTCGGCGTTCAGTTTGTAAATAATCGGAACGCCGGTCGAAAGCTCACGCGCAATGATGCTTTCCTGCGTGTGGTTCTCGAGCACCATGATCAGCGCACGAAGCGAATTGCCGTGCGCCGCAACGAGCGTGCGCTCGCCGCGCAACACCCCGGGCAGAATATTCTGCACATAGTAAGGTAGCGCGCGGGCGACGGTATCTTTCAAACTCTCGCCGCCCGGCGGCGGCGTGTCGTAGGAGCGGCGCCAGATATGCACCTGCTCTTCGCCCCACTTTTTGCGGGCGTCGTCCTTGTTCAAGCCGTTCAGATCGCCGTAGTCGCGCTCGTTCAGCGCCTTGTCCTTGTGAATCGTAATCCCGCTCTGGCCCATCTCCTCGAGCACGAGGCCGAGCGTGCGCTGCGCGCGCTTCAACGCCGAAGTATAGGCGACATCGAACCGAATGCCGCGCTCTTTTAGCCGCTTACCCGCGGTCTTGGCTTCTGAAACGCCCTGTTCTGTCAGATCTACGTCGCGCCAGCCGGTGAAAAGATTCTTGAGATTCCACTCACTCTGGCCGTGACGGACGAGAACCAGCAGACGTTCCATTGCCTTTTCCTATGTTCCTGAAGGCGTCGATCGCTTGCGCGAGTAAAAAACCGGCCCAGCGCATAGCGAGATAAACAGCGGCTGTCGATATCAGCACAAAGCAAATGACGACCACGGCGTCCTGCGTCGTAACCGCTACCGGGAAGCCGCCGCGCAGATACTCATAAAGAAGATAAAGACCGATACAGAAAAGCGGCGTCGCGAGAATAACGCCGGTCCAGTGCGCGATGCGGCTGATGCGCGGCGACTTTGCCATCAGCGCTTATTTCTTCTGCTCGCTGCTCGCGACGCGTTTTCCCAGCATCATGATGATGAAGCCGAGTGCGAATGCCGATAGTGAAGCGGTGATCGAGACGTTCTGCGCGGTCATTCCGGTCGCCTGTGCGACCGCATTGGTCGCAAAGAAGTAAATATAAAGGCTCGCGATCAACTGGATGCAGAGAATCAATCCGAGCGCTTTCACAACGATCCCCTTTCGAGTTCGTCAGGCAAGTCCGAGCACGTCGGCCATCGAGTAGATGCCGGGCTTCTTGCCCTTGCCCCATTTCGCGGCGGCAAGTGCGCCACGCGCGAAGATCATACGGTCTTCCGCCTTGTGCGTGAGTTCGATGCGCTCGGAAGGCCCCGCGAAAATCACGGTGTGATCTCCGACCACGGTGCCGCCGCGCAGCGCTGCAAATCCGATGTCGCCTGCCTTGCGCGCGCCGGTATGGCCGTCGCGCGAACGCACGGAGTTTTTCTCGAGCTGCACCTTGCGGCCTTCGGCAGCGGCGTTGCCGAGAAGAAGTGCGGTGCCCGAAGGTGCGTCGACCTTCTTGTTGTGGTGCATCTCCAGAATTTCGATATCGAAGTCGGGTCCGAGCGAAGCCGCGGCGCGCTTCACGAGTGCCGCAAGCAGGTTAACGCCGAGGCTCATATTGCCGGACTTGATCAGTGCCGCATGTCTCGCGGCGGCTTCGAGCTTGGCATCGTCAGCGGCGGACATTCCGGTGGTGCCGATCACGTGCACGATGCGCGCCTGTGCTGCGAGCGCTGCAAGAGCTACGGTCGAAGTCGGCGTGGTGAAATCGATGATCGCATCGGCCTGCACCACGAGCGGCAGCGCGTCCGACGTGACCTTCTTTCCGGATGGAGAAAGACCCGCGAGCGTGCCGGTGTCAGCGCCGATTTCGGGCGCGCCTTCGCGGTCGACTGCGCCCGCGAGCGTAAAGCCCGGTACTTCGGAAATCGCGCGCAGAAGCGTGCGGCCCATACGGCCACCGGCGCCTGCGATCACTAAACGAAGTTCGGCCATTTCCGCGCTTTCCAAAGGTGGGCGCGGGTATAGCGCGGAGACGGGCGCGAAGGAAAGCGCCGGATCAGGACGGCTGCGCGCCCTCGTAACCCTCGATGATGACGATATCGCCTTCCGCGATCGGCTTCTTTCGAAGCGAAATCGCATGCTGGTATTCCGGCGAATGGTAGCAATCGAGCGCCTTTTGATAGGACTCGAATTCGATCACGACGTTGCGCAAACGCGACGTGCCTTCCGGATTTTCGAATTTGCCGCCGCGCACGACATAGCGTGCGCCGTATTTTTTAAACGCGATCTGATTGGCGGCAATATAGTCTTTGTATTTCTCGGCGTCCGCGACGTCGAGCCGCGCAACCCAGTACCCTTTCGGCATTTCGCTCCCCTTACTTCTTCGTGTTTTCAATCTCGGCGACGATGGCTTCAGCCGCCGCTTTCGGATCTTCAGCGGCGAGGATCGGACGTCCGATCACCATGTAGTCGGCACCGGCCTTGATCGCGTCGCCCGGCGTCATGATCCGCTTCTGATCGCCCTTTTCGCTTCCGGCCGGACGGATGCCCGGCGTCACCAGCAACATTTTCGGCCCGAGACGCTGACGCAAATCTTTCGCTTCCGCGGGCGAGCAGACGAGGCCGTCAATGCCGATCGCTTCGGCTTGCGCCGCGCGTCTTGCAACGAGTTCCGGCACGGTCGCCGCGTAGCCCGCGCCTTTCAGGTCGTCGTCGTCCCAGGACGTGAGCACGGTTACGGCGAGAATATCGAGATCGCTGTCCGCCCGGCCTTCGACCGCCGCGCGCATGGTCTGCGGAAAGGCGTGAACCGTAAGAAATGTCGCGCCGAGTTTTGCGGCGCGCGCAGTCGCGTGCATGACGGTGTTGCCGATGTCATGCAGCTTCATATCGAGAAAAACTTTTTTGCCGCCCTGCACGAGATCTTCGGCAAGCGCGAGCCCGCCCGCCATCACGAGCTCATAGCCGATTTTGTAAAAGTTGATGCTGTCGCCGAGCGACCAGACCGCCTTTTCGGCAGCGTCTACATCGGAAAGATCGAGCGCGACGATGACGCGGTCGCGCGCGGGAATTTCCTTGCTCAAGCAAGCACTCCGGCCATCGCGATCAATTTCTGGAGCTGGGCTTTCAGAATTTTCTGATTGCTTTCTTCTTTCAGCGCGCCGTGATCGTCGAAGGCGCTTCCCGCGCCCGCGATCGCAACCTGCTCGGGGATCACGAGCGCGCCGAGGCCGAGTTCGAGCGACTGGCGCAGATGATAGAGGCAGCGGTAGCCACCGAAGCGGCCGTCCGAGGTCGCACCGAGCGCGAAGGTGCACTTCTTGAACGGATTTTCTGCGGGCTCCTTCGCGCGCGAAACCCAGTCGATCGTATTCTTCAGCAAAGGCGGCATCGACGCGTTGTATTCGGGAGAAGCGATGTAGATGCCTTCGTGCGCGAGCATCATCTTGCGAAGCTTCTTCGCGTTTTCGGGAACGCCTTCGTCTTTCTCGAGATCGCCGTTGTAAATCGGCATTTCGTAATCCGCGAGCGAGATCAAGGTCGATTCCGCGTCCATCAGCGAAAGTTCGCGCGCAACGTGCGCGGCGAGTTTTCCGCTCAAGGCGCCCGAGCGGGTCGAGCCTGCGAAGACGAGAATTTTTTTCATTTCGGCGTTTCCTTATCTCGCACGATAGGTCCAGACGCGGGCCGGCGGGAGATTCCACCAGATGCGCTTCGACGCCGAGGTTTCGTAAAGATGCGATTCCACCGGAAGCGGCGAATTCGCTCCATACGTAAATTGAATAAAGGGCGAGCGTGGCCGCAGCATCTTCATCGCGGATTCGATCAGCTTCTGTCTTTGCTCGTTTGCAAAATTCAGAAGCGGAAGGCTGGATACCACCGCGCACAACGGAGAGCTCGCGTGCCCGTTCAGCGTTTCGTCGAGTGCAAAGGCATCGCCTTGCACGACATTCACTTGCGGATATTTGGCGCGCAGAGTCATGCAAAAATCGCCGTCATATTCCACGAGTACGAGCCGCTTCGGATCGATGCCCCGCTCCAGTAACGCGGCTGTCACCGGTCCCGTTCCCGGCCCAAGTTCTATGATCGGGCCGTCAAGCGACGGATCGACGATCGCTGCCATCGTGCGCGAAAGCACAGGCCCGGAAGGCGCGACAGCGCCGACGTTCTTCGGATTTTTCAGCCAGGAGGAAATAAATTTTACGCTGTCGAAGCGCGGAGCCATTCGCTTGTCGCCGGGCGCCGTCTGCATGCGCTCACGCCTTTACTGGACGAGGTTCATACGCCTAGCGCCTGCGTGCCGGTACGGTCAAGTTCGCCGCTATTCGAAGAACTCGCGCATTTTCGCGAAGAAGCCCGTGGATTCCGGCTGCGTGTCCTTCGAGCTTTCCTGGTCGAATTCCTTGAGCAGTTCTTTCTGCCGCTTGGTCAGCTTCTGCGGCGTCTCGACCGCGACCTGCACATACATATCGCCGCGTTCGCGCGAGCGCAGCACCGGCATGCCTTTGCCGCCGAGCCGGAAGCGTTTTCCGCTTTGCGTGCCTTCCGGCACCTTCACTTTCGAGCGGCCGCCATCGACCGTCGGCACGTCGAACTCGCCGCCGATCGTCGCGGTCACCATCGAGACCGGGACGCGGCAATAAAGATCGGCGCCTTCCCGCTGGAAAATCGGATGCTGCGTCACGGAGAGGAAAATATAGAGATCGCCGTTGCCGCCGCCGCGCATGCCGGCTTCGCCTTCGCCACCGAGACGAATCCGTGTGCCATCCTCGACGCCCGGCGGAATATTTACCTCGAGCGAACGCTCTTTCACGACGCGTCCTGCACCCGCGCATGATTTGCAAGGATCGCTGATTACCGAACCGCGCCCCTGACAGGACGCACAGGTACGCTCGAGCGTGAAGAAGCCTTGCGCGTGACGGATGCGGCCGGTGCCCTGGCAGGTTTTGCACTGAACAGGCTGCGTGCCGGCTTTCGCGCCGGTGCCCGAGCAGGTTTCGCAGGTGACGTTGGTCGGAAGTTCAATCTGCGCGGTTTTTCCCTTGAAGGCTTCTTCAAGCGAGATTTCGAGATTGTAGCGAAGGTCCGCACCACGCTCGCGTCCGCCGGAACGCGCGCCACCGCGGCGGCCACCCATGCCGCCGAAAAGATCGTCAAAGATATCCGAGAAGGTGGAAGTGAAATCGCCGCTGAAACCGCCGAAGCCGCCACCCGCACCGCCGTTTTCAAACGCGGCGTGACCATAGCGATCATACGCCGCGCGCTTCTGCGGATCCTTGAGGCACTCATAGGCCTCGCTGATTTCCTTGAATTTCGCTTCGCTGTCCTTATCGCCCGGATTTTTATCCGGATGCCATTGCATCGCGAGCTTGCGGTAGGACGTTTTCAGTTCGCCGTCCGACGCCGTGCGCTGAACGCTTAAGACTTCGTAGTAGTCGCGCTTCGCCATCAGGTAGCACCGCTCAAGAAAATGGCCTTCGTCGGCTGCGTGTGATCGCTCATCCGAACGAAGGCCATCTTATTCACTCGTTCAGTATCCGCGCTTACGCGGACTTTTTGTCGTTCTTGTCGTCCTTCACTTCCGTGAATTCGGCGTCGACGACGTCGTCCTTCTTCGCACTGGCGTCGCCGCCCGTGGCGTTGTCAGCGGGCTTCGCGGCATACATGGCCTCGCCAAGCTTCATCGACGATTGCGCGAGCGCAGTGGTCTTCGCCTTGATGTCTTCGGCATCGTCGCCCTTCAGGGCTTCTTTGAGCTCGTTCAGCGCCGTTTCGATCGAAGACTTGGTGGCAGGATCAACCTTGTCACCAAATTCGGCGAGCGACTTATCGGTCGCGTGCGCGAGCGACTCGCCCTGGTTCTTGGCTTCGACGGTTTCGCGGCGCGCCTTGTCTTCCGAAGCGTGCAGCTCGGCATCCTTGACCATCTTTTCGATGTCGGCATCGGACAAGCCGCCCGATGCCTGAATGCGGATCTGCTGTTCCTTGCCGGTGCCTTTGTCTTTCGCCTGCACGTTGACGATGCCGTTCGCGTCGATGTCGAAAGTGACTTCGATCTGCGGCACGCCACGCGGCGCCGGCGGAAGACCAACGAGGTCGAACTGGCCGAGCAACTTGTTGTCGGCTGCCATTTCGCGCTCGCCCTGGCTGACGCGAATGGTGACCGCACCCTGATTGTCTTCGGCGGTCGAGAACACCTGAGACTTCTTGGTCGGGATAGTGGTGTTGCGCTCGATCAGGCGCGTGAACACGCCGCCGAGCGTTTCGATGCCGAGCGAGAGCGGCGTCACGTCGAGGAGCAGCACGTCCTTGACGTCGCCCTGCAACACGCCCGCCTGCACCGCGGCGCCGATCGCAACCACTTCGTCCGGGTTCACGCCCTTGTGGGGCTCTTTCCCGAAGAACTGCTTCACGACTTCCTGCACCTTCGGCATGCGCGTCATGCCGCCGACGAGAACGACTTCCTGAATTTCACCGGCCGAAAGTCCGGCGTCCTTCAACGCCTGACGGCACGGCTCGACGGTCTTCTGGATGAGGTCGTCGACAAGCGCTTCGAATTTCGCGCGCGTCAGCTTCATCGTCAGATGCTTCGGACCGGAAGCGTCGGCGGTGATGAAGGGCAGATTGATTTCGGTCTGCGTTGCCGACGAAAGCTCGATCTTCGCTTTTTCAGCCGCCTCTTTCAGACGCTGCAGCGCGAGCTTGTCCTTGCGCAGGTCGATGCCCTGCTCTTTCTTGAATTCGTCCGCGAGATAGCCGACGAGGCGCATGTCGAAGTCTTCACCGCCGAGGAACGTGTCGCCGTTCGTCGACTTCACTTCGAACACGCCGTCGCCGATCTCGAGTACGGAAATATCGAAGGTGCCGCCGCCCAAGTCGTAGACGGCAATCAGGCCCTGCTTCGCTTTGTCGAGACCATAGGCGAGCGCAGCCGGGTCGGCTCGTTGATGATACGCAAGACTTCAAGACCGGCGATGCGGCCTGCGTCTTTGGTCGCCTGGCGCTGCGCGTCGTTGAAGTAAGCGGGAACGGTGATGACCGCCTTATCGACCTTGGAGCCGAGATAGGATTCCGCGGTCTCTTTCATCTTCTGGAGCGTGAAGGCGGAAATCTGCGAGGGCGAATATTTCTGGTCGCCGTCGGAAAGCCATGCGTCGCCGTTGTCGCCCTTCACGATCTCATAAGGGACAAGCTTCTTGTCCTTGGCGACCATCGGGTCTTCGTAGCGGCGGCCGATCAGGCGCTTCACAGCGAAGAAGGTTTTCTCTGGATTGGTTACCGCCTGGCGCTTCGCAGGCTGACCGACGAGCCGCTCACCTTCGCCGGTAAAGGCGACGATCGAGGGCGTGGTGCGCGCGCCTTCGGCATTCTCAAGAACCTTCGGCGTCGAGCCGTCCATGACGGCGACGCAGGAATTGGTGGTACCGAGGTCGATTCCGATGACCTTGGACATGACTTACCTCTCAGTTCCGGCAGGCCGTCTGGGTCCGTTTTCGGCACCCAATGGAAACAGAGTTTATGGCTCCGTTCCCCTCGGCCCCCACGTTGGGGATTTGGCCGCGCAGAGGCGCGACCGTTCGCGTGGGATATAGGCAGGGGCCATATATGCCGCAAGGCTTTGAAGCAGTTAAAGCTTCGAGGAATCGCGGCCTGGCCGAGGGTGGTAACGCGGGAGGGTCCATCCCCAGACCAGCGTGGCAGCACGGACCAGAAAAGCCACAAGAAATCCGGCGGTTGCCCCGGTCCAGAACGGCGCGCCGATCAGCGTCAGAACGACGAAGGTCGCCGCTCCCGCAAACGCGCAGGTGATGTAGAGGTCGCCGCGCAGGATCACCGACGGCTCACCGGCCAGCACGTCGCGGATCACCCCGCCGAAAGTCGCGGTGAGAACGCCGAGCGCCAGCGCGTCGGCGGCGGACCCGCCAACCGCAAGTGTCTTTGCAGCGCCCACCACCGTATAGGCGGCAAGACCCACCGCATCGGTCCACAAGAGGACGCGGTAGCGCGACTCGAGCAAGTGCGCCGTGAAGAAAACGGCGACCGATATCACGAGCGGAATCGCGAGATACCAGGGATGCCGTACCCAGAATACCGGCACATCGAGAAGCATGTCGCGCAGCGTGCCGCCGCCGAGCGCGGTGATGGTCGCGAAGAAGACGAAAGCGACGATGTCGAGCTGCTTGCGCGAAGCCGCGAGAGCGCCGGTCGCCGCGAACACCGCGATGCCGATGTAATCCAGCGACTGCAGAAGAAGCGAAACCTGATTCATGCGCGGCGACGAGACGACGGCGCGGTTTCTGAGTCAATCGCGCGCTATTTGCGGCGCAATATCATCACGTCGTGGATTTCCTCGACGAGACGATAATTGTCGATCTCGCGCATGAGCGCCGCGTCGCGCTGCGCCCACTGCCACCAGTCGAAGCGGACGCGATCGACGAGAATGATGTCTGGCTTCGCGCGGCGGATATCCTCGATCAGCATCGTCCGATCCTGCGCGGCGAGTTCGTCATAGCGCCGGTGCAGCGCCTGATCCGAAGTCTGGCGCTTGAGAATTTCCGCGCCGATCACAATCCACTGGCTGCAGACGCGTCCGACCCAGGTGCCGTTGAGCGAACGCGTCAGCGGATGGCCGATGGCAATATCGGAGGTTATTGCAATCATCGTCGGCTTCGGCGCGACGCGTGCGATCGGATCGCGCAGCGCGCGCATGTCGACGGCGAAATTCATCCAGAGGAATGTCGCGCCAGCGAGCAACGCAATCGAGAATGCGGAAGCAATTCGCTTCGCCCGTTCGTTGCGTTGTTCACTGACATCGGCTGCGAGCGGCCAGCGTTGCGCGAAAGCAATCACTGCCGCAGCGAGCGCGAAAGCAAGCATCGGATAAGAGTGATAGGCCCAGCCTTTGAGCTGGCTGTAATAGGAAACCGAAAATCCGACCGAAGCGGCGAGCAGCAACGAGAACGGCGCGCGGAGCGCTTCGCGGCCCTTGATGAGAAAGACTGAGAGGAAGACGAGCAGATAGATCGGCGTTGCGAAGTGCAGCAGGAACCGGAAGACGGGCGCGCGTACCGGCACATAGATTTCCGCGACCAGCGGCAGCGTCTTTTCGATGAAAACCGGAAAGGCGAAATAGACGAAGGCGCCATAGGCCGCGAGCATCGCGCCTGCGATCCAGTTTTCGAGCGCAAAGAAAATATTCCATTTCCGCGCGGGCCACGCCGAAATGAGCGCAATCAGAACGATCGCGCAGGCGAAATGCGGCTTGATGATCGCAGTCACGCCCGCGCCGAAGCCCGCCGCTATTACTAATACAAGCGAGACGCTTTTGCCGTTTGCGCGTACCGCGCTCAGTGCGAGCAATGGCAGGAAGGTAATGATCGCGATATGCTCGCGCTCGCCGAATGTCTGCGCGGGCAAAAGCAGGAAAATCGCGCCAAAAAGCGCCGCAAGCTGGAAGATGGCTGTGCGGTCGAACAGATTGGCGGCGCGAACTATTCTGGCCGAAAGCCAAAGCGAAACGGCAGCCGCCGCGAAGATGAACAGGTCGGTGACGATTTCCGGCGCGACTGAAAGCGTGCGCGCGACAATCACCGGCAGCATATAGACGTAGATCGACGCCGGCGGATTGGTTTCGATGAAGTCGATATAAGGCCGCTCGCCGTCGAGAATTTTCTCGCACAGCGTGATCAGCCAGCTCACATCCGTGTTCGCGACAACGAGATTGCGAAGCAGAATGCCGAACGCGAAAATCGCAATCAGCGGCAACAAGGCAGAGAGAGTTGCCGTGCCGTGCGCAGCGTCCTCACGCGCGCCGCTACGCAAAACGTCCATGCTCATGCCGAGCGCCGGACCCTATCGCCGGCGGTTTCGTCGCGCGCGATCTGATCGAAGCCTACGCGCTTCGAAACAACATAGAGCGGACGGCGTTTCACTTCGGAATGAATGCGGCCGACATAGATGCCAACCATGCCGGTGAGCAGCATGTTGATGCCGCAGAGGAAGGAAATGATCACGACCGTTGAAGCCCAGCCGCTTGCGATGTGGTCCGCGAACAAGCCCCGGAAGATCGCGTAAGCGCCGTATCCGGCTGCAAAAACGGATACGCCTGCGCCGACCCATACCGCGAGTTTCAACGGCGCATCGGAGAAACTGATCAACGCGCTCACTGCGAGGCGCAGCAATTTCCAGAAATTATATTTGGTTTCGCCCGCGGCGCGTGCCGGACGATCGAACTCGACGCTCGTCTGCTTGAAGCCGAGCCAGTGAATCATGCCGCGCACATAGCGGTCGCGTTCCGGCATTTCGCGGAACGCTTCGACCACGCCGCGATCCATCAGGCGGAAGTCGCTGACGTCGCGCGGAATATCGACGTCTGAAAGCTGTCCCAGCAGCCGATAGAAAAGTTTCGAGGTGAATTTCTTGAAGAAGCTTTCGCCGTCGCGTGCGCGGCGGCGCGCATAGACGATCTCGTAGCCTTCCTTCCAGCGCGCAATCATCTCTTGCACGATTTCCGGCGGGTCCTGGAGATCGGCGTCCATCAAGATCACGGCGTCACCCGACGCGGCATCCATGCCGGCAGTCGCGGCATATTGCTGACCGAAGTTGCGCGAGAGCTTGATGAAGCGGATGTGCGGTTTGTCCTTCGCCATCGCCTCGAGAATGATCGCGGAGGTATCGCGCGAGCCGTCATCGACGAAGATGATTTCCGCAGGCGCGTCGAGCGTCGCGACCAATTTGTCGAGCCGGTGCAGAAGAAGCGGCAGCACCGCTTCTTCGTTGAAAACCGGAAGGACAAGGCTGTAGCGGACGCCTTCCGAAGGGCGCGAAATCATGGCTCAGGTTCCGGGGCGATAAGCCCGGGGAACCCTAGGGAAGCGCCGTTAATATCGTCTTTCGGAAATAGGTTAAGCGCTTTTGTCGACTTCTGCGCCGTTGCCCGCCGGGGCTTTCGGCGCGCCCTTGGCGATGCCGACAAGCGCCGGCCGCAGCACGCGCTCGCCAATGGCATAGCCGGGCTGGATCACCTGCTTCACGGTTCCGGAAGGAACAGAATCGTCCGGAATTTCGAACATCGCCTGATGGAAGTTGGGATCGAACTTCTGACCCACCGGATCGAGCAGTCGGACGCCGTGCTTTTCAAGGGTCTTGGCGAGTTCGCGGCTGGTCAGTTCCACGCCTTCCAGCAGACCCTTCAGGGTCGCATCCGCTGCCTCGCGTAGCGCGGGATCGACTGCATCGAGCGCGCGGCCGAGATTATCGGCGACCGCCAGCATGTCGCGGGCAAAGCCTGCGATCGAGAAATTGCGGGCGTCGGCGACGTCTCTTTCGGCGCGGCGGCGGGTATTTTCCATCTCCGCATGCGCACGCAGATATTTGTCTTTCAGGGCCGCCGCCTGTGTCTCCAGTTCCGCAATCTGAACTTCGAGCCCGATCCGCTCGTCCACATAGGCGCCGCCCGGACGGCCCGTTGCGGCGTCGTTTTCATTCGCTGCCTGCGCGGGATCGAGCGGCGGATTGTCTTTATTGTTATCGTCGGCGGTCATGGATCTCTTCCGTTCGCCCCGCATATCAGGGCGGAACGCAGAAAAATCAAGTTAGGTTCAATTCTATTTGCCGCCGAGGATCTTGCTTACGACAAGGGCGGTGTAATCAACCATTGGAATAACACGAGCATAATTTAGACGGGTCGGGCCGATCACGCCAAGCACGCCGACCACGCGGCCCTCGCCATCGCGGTAGGGCGCGACGATAGTGGACGAGCCCGAAAGCGAAAAAAGCTTGTTTTCGGAGCCGATGAAGATGCGGAGACCCTCTGCCTCTTCCGCTTTGCCGAGCAGTTCTGCGACTTCGCCCTTTTGCTCGAGATCGTCGAACAGAAGCCGCACGCGCTCGAGGTCTTCGGCGGCATTCACGTCTTCGAGCAATTTCGCGTGCCCGCGCACGATCAACCGCCGCGAGGAGGCGTCGCCGCCGGACCAACTCGCGAGGCCCTCGGAGACGACACGCTGCGTCAGGGTGTCGAGTTCGGCGCGGGCGGCGGCGAGAGATTTTTCGAGATCGTTCCGCGCTTCGCCGAGCGTGCGTCCGCGAATGTGCGCATTCAGAAAATTCGTTGCCTCGACGAGCGAAGAATTCGGCACATCCTTCGGAATATTGAGAAGACGGTTTTCTACCTGCCCGTCTTCGGAAACGAGCACCGCAAGTGCGCGGCCGGGATCGAGGCGCACGAACTCGACCTGCTTCAGCCGCGGGTTAGACTTCGTCGCAGTGACGACGCCTGCGCCGCGCGAGAGTCCGGAAAGAAGTGCTGAGGCTTCGCCAAGCAGAGATTCGATATTGCCGCCGCGTGTCGCGCTCACCTGTGCATCGATGTTGCGCCGCTCGTTTTCCGGCAGATCGCCGATCTCCATCAAGGCATCGACGAAGAAGCGCAAACCTTGCTGCGTCGGCAGGCGTCCCGCGCTCGTGTGCGGCGAGTAAATCAATCCCGCGCTTTCGAGATCGGCCATAACGTTTCGCACTGAAGCTGGCGACAGCGTCATCGGAATAATGCGCGAGAGATTGCGCGAACCCACCGGCTCGCCGGTCGCGAGATAAGATTCCACGATCTGCCGGAAGATTTCGCGCGAGCGCTCGTCCAGTTCGCGCAAAGCCTGACCCGGCGGACGAATCGGAATTTCTGCGGACAACGTTCGGTACTCCGTTCGGTCCGAAACTCGAATTACGCCTCTATATCTGGCGTTTTCGCGCGGTTCGAGCAAGGGCGGGTTGCCGCGCCATGGCCCCTGCCCGTACAAGACCCGCGAAACAGATCAGGAGCGATGATGGCGCGGCCGAGCGGACGACCGAATAACGAAATGCGGGCGGTATCCTTTGAGCGCGGCTATTCGCGCCACGCGGAGGGTTCCTGCCTTGTACGCTTCGGCGACACGCATGTACTCGTCACCGCCTCGCTCGAAGAACGTCTGCCGCCTTGGCTGAAAGGTCAGGGCCGCGGCTGGGTCACCGCCGAATACGGCATGCTGCCGCGCGCGACGCACGATCGCACCCGCCGCGAAGCGGCGGGCGGCAAACAATCGGGCCGCACTTTGGAAATTCAGCGCCTGATCGGACGCTCGCTTCGTACCGTCACCGATCTCGTTGCACTCGGCGAGCGGCAGATCACGCTCGACTGCGACGTGATCCAGGCCGACGGCGGCACACGCACCGCTTCGATCACCGGCGCATGGGTTGCGCTCCACGATTGTCTCGCGTGGATGAAAAAGCGCAGCATGATTTCCAAACCCGTGCTGACCGATCATGTCGCCGCGATCTCCTGCGGCATCGTCAATGGCGAGCCGGTGCTCGATCTCAATTACGAAGAAGACTCAGGCGCCGAGACCGACATGAATCTCGTGATGACGGGCTCAGGCGGCATCATCGAAATTCAGGGTACCGCGGAAAAGAAGCCGTTCACCAACGACGAGATGAATGCGCTGATCGGCCTTGCGCACGACGGAATCAAGAAGCTCGTCGATCTGCAGAAGCTCACGGTCGCCTAAAAGCATGGCGCGCAAACTTTCCGGACGAGTCGTTCTTGCGACCCACAATTCCGGGAAGCTGAAAGAAATGCGCGAATTGCTCGCGCCACATGGCGTCGAGGTGGTCTCCGCGGGCGAGCTTGGCCTGCCGGAGCCGGAAGAAAACGGCACGACGTTCGAAGCCAACGCGAAGATAAAAGCGGAAGCCGCGGCAAAGGCCGCAAACCTTCCCGCGTTCGCAGACGACTCCGGTCTTGCCGTCGACGCGCTGAATGGCGCGCCCGGCATTTATTCCGCGCGCTGGGCAGGCTCTTCCAAGAATTTTTCGCAGGCCATGCGCATCGTCGAAGAAAAGCTGCATGAGGCGAATGCAACCACGCCGGCCCAACGCAAAGCCGCCTTTATCTCCGCGCTCTGTGTGGCCTGGCCCGATGGCGAGACGGTTACTTTTGAAGGCCGCGTTGACGGCACACTGATCTGGCCGCCGCGCGGAACTGCGGGCTTCGGTTATGACCCTATGTTTCTGCCTGATGGAAAAACCAAAACTTTCGGCGAGATGACTTCGGAAGAAAAGCATGGGCTGCCGCCGCACGGCGAAGGCCTTTCGCATCGTGCGCGCGCATTTCTGAAACTTTCGGAGGCGTGCCTTGGCTGACGCTTTCGGCGTGTACGTGCATTGGCCGTTCTGTCTCGCGAAGTGCCCCTATTGCGATTTCAATTCGCATGTCCGTCATGAAAAGCCCGACGAAGCGCGCTATGCGCGCGCGATTGCGCGCGAACTTGAGTACATGAAGCCGCGTACGGACGCGCGCGAAGTAACGAGCATTTTCTTCGGCGGCGGCACGCCGTCCTTGATGCAGCCCGCGACCGTGCAGAGCGTGCTCGATGAAATCGCGAAGCATTGGACGGTTTCGAAAGATGCCGAAATCACGCTGGAAGCAAATCCCACGAGTGTCGAGGCGGAGCGCTTCCGCGGTTATCGCGCGGCGGGCGTGAACCGTGTTTCGCTCGGCGTACAGGCGCTCGACGATGCTTCGCTGAAAAATCTGGGCCGCATGCATACGGCCAAGGAAGCGCTTGCCGCGGTCGAAGTCGCGCGCGAAAATTTTCCGCGCATTTCCTTCGATCTGATCTATGCGAGGCCCGCGCAGACGCCGGACGCTTGGCGTGAAGAACTGACACAGGCGCTCACTTTCGCGCCCGAACATTTATCGCTCTATCAACTCACCATCGAGCCTGACACGATGTTCGAGAAGCTGCATCGTGCAGGCAAGCTGATCATGCCCGACGCCGATACCGCACGCGCACTTTGGGATGTGACACAGGAGCTTTGCGGCGCGCGCAACATGCCGGCTTACGAAATTTCCAATCACGCGAAAACGGGCGCGGAAGCGCGGCACAATCTCGTTTACTGGCGCTATCAGGAATATGTCGGCGTCGGTCCGGGCGCGCATGGGCGTATCGGTGCAGACGGCGAGCGAGTCGCGACTTCCACCGAAAAACATCCCGAGCGCTGGCTCGCGGAGATCGAGCAGAACGGTCACGGATTGATCGAAGACGAAAAACTTTCGCACCTCGAACAGGCCGACGAAATGCTGGTGATGGGTCTGCGGCTTGCCGAAGGCATCGACGTCGCACGCTTCGAGCGGCTCACGGGCGTTTCGCTGAATGCCGAGCGGGTGTCGTTTCTGGAAAGCGAAGGCCTGGTCGAGCGATCGAGCGGTTCGCGCCTGCGCGTGACTGCCTCGGGCTTTCCGCTACTCAACGCGATTGTCGCTGATCTCGCGGCTTAGTTGCTCGCGGCCGGCGGCACGTTGAAATTGTTCGGTGCCTGCTGCACCACGCGCGAAGTACCGCCGCGGATTTCCATGATCGACAGCGCGCGTTCGCAGGTGCCGTCGTTGCGAAAACGGAAAACACCGTCGACGCCTGCAAAACCGGACCGGCTTGTCAGCACTTCTTCCGTGAAGCGGTTCGCGCCTTGTGCCTTCACGAGTTGCGCGACCAGCGAAACGGCGTCGTATGCGAGGCTCGCGGTTCGTGCCGGCTGCGCACGGAAGCGCGCGGTATAGCGCTGCGAGAAACCGTTGAAGCCGTTATTATCGGGTGCCGCGAACCACGCGCCTTCGAGATCCTTGATCGCAAATACGTTCTGGTCGTCCCAAAGCCCCGCACCGGCGAACTGAATCTTTTTCGGCGTGACTCCCACGGAATTCAATGCCTGCAGCATGCGCGGTGTCGCCTCCGCGCCGTCGGCAATGATGATCAGGTCCGTACTCCGGAAGCCTGCTTGTGCACGGCGTACCGCGGAAAGCGGATCGGCCTGCCCGGTGCCGTAGCGTTCCACAGCAGTTACCTTCGCACCACGAGCGGAAGAGAACTGCTTGATCGCCGCTTCGACGACATTGCCGTAGGCATTGTCCGGAACGAAACCCATGATCGACTTCCTGCCGCGCGCCGCGGCGTAAGTAATCACGCGGTCGATGTCGTTCTCGGGTTGAAAGCTGAGGAGATAAATTCCGCGCGCAGCGACATTCGAATCGGTCGAGAACGCAATCATCGGCACCGAGCGCGTGCGCGTAGTCTGTCCGGCGGCTGCAACGGCATGACTGAAGAGCGGCCCGAGGATGATTTCCGCGCCTTCCGCGATGGCCTGCTGCGCGGCGGCCTGCGCACCCTGCGCGGTGCCGCCGTCATCCTTCATGATGAGCTGGATATTCGGATTATTAAATTCGGACAGCGCAAGTTCAGCGGCGTTGCGCATCGACTGCGCAGCGACACCGGCGTTACCTGCACCGCTCATGGAAAGAATAAGTCCCACGCGAACATTGCCGCCGCCGATATTCTGCAGCGGCTGCGTCTCGATCTGATTGTTCGGGTTCGGCGTTTGCTGCGGCGGCGGCTGATCGTCATTGCCGCCAGTCAGACTCGACATGGTGGAGGAGCAGCCCGCGAGCATCAGACCGAAGGGAAGCGTCAATGCGCTGCGGCGCGTCCAAAGCAACGCGTCGCCATCTTTTCCGTCCCGGGTGGTTCGCTTCCGCACGCTTTACTCGCCTTTACGCCCGCCTTCGGCGCGACTCTGGGCGGCCTTCATGCCGCTGTCAAAACCGGCTTCTGCCTTGAAAAACTTAAGCTTTTCGCCTTTGCTGGGCGGGCGTTCGGGGATTTTCCGCGAAGCCGCTTAAGAAATCATGCACCATAGCGCGATGGACGACAGACGCAGTTCTAAAGCGGCGGAAGTGAGACGCGGTACTGCGGCGGAATCCGCGCGGCTTGCGCCGGGGCTCTATGTCGTTGCAACGCCGATCGGAAATCTGCGCGACATCACGTTACGTGCGATCGAGGTATTGCGCGCCGCCGATCTCGTGCTCTGCGAAGACACGCGCGTCACGCTAAAATTGCTTGACCGGCACAACCTCTCCCCGAAGTTGTTCGCCTATCACGACCATAATGCCGCGAGCGTGCGGCCGCGTGTGCTCGAGGAACTTGCCAAAGGTTCCGCTGTCGCGCTGGTGTCTGACGCCGGAACGCCGCTCGTTTCCGATCCGGGATTCAAACTCGTGGAAGCCGCGATCGCCGCAGGCCATCGCATCTTTCCGATTCCCGGCGCGTCGGCAGCACTTGCCGCACTCGTCTCCGCCGGATTGCCGTCGGATCGATTTTTCTTCGAAGGCTTCCTGCCGCCGAAGAGCGGCGCGCGCAAAACGCGGCTCGCCGAGCTTCGCGCAATTCCTGCAACGCTTATTTTTTACGAGAGCGGACCGCGTCTTGCGGATTCGCTTTTAGACATGAGCGCGACGCTGGGGGTACGCAATGCTGCCGTCTGCCGCGAATTGACCAAAGCATTCGAAGAAGTGCGGCGCGGTTCGCTCACCGAACTCGCATCTCACTACGAAAAGGCGGGTCCGCCGAAAGGCGAGATTGTCGTCGTCGTGTCGCCGCCGGGAGACGAAGCGCCGCTCGATGACGCGGACATCGACAGCAAAATCAAAGCCGCACTCAAAAAACTTTCGCTCAAAGACGCGTCGGCGGCGATCGCTGCCGAAACCGGTTTGCCACGCAAAGAAATTTACGCCCGCGCGCTTGCGCTCGCCGAGAAGAAAAAGTGACCGCCAAGAAAACCGTAGAGCGGAATACCGACCCGAAACGCAAGGACGCGTTTCTGCGCGGCGTCTCGGCGGAAGGCCGCGCCTCGCTTTATCTTGCGGCCAAAGGCTATCGAACGATCGCGAAGCGCTGGAAAAGTCCGGCCGGTGAAATCGATCTCGTGGTCAAACGCGGCAAGGTGATCGTCTTCGTCGAGGTCAAGGCGCGCAGCAATCTCGACGGCGCCGCCGAATCCATTCTTCCCCGCCAGAAGAAGCGCATCACCGCTGCCGCCGAAGCCTGGCTTGCAACGCATCCCGAGCATATGAGCCATGACCTGCGTTTCGACGCGGTGCTGATTGCGCCGAAACGCCTTCCGCGTCATATCGAGGCGGCGTTCGACGCCGAATACTGAGCAGGAGCGATAGCTTGGCACTGAAAGTCGCCGTCCAGATGGATCCGATCGAACGGATCAAGATCGCGGGCGATTCCACCTTCGCGCTGCTTCTGGAAGCCGAGAAGCGCGGTCACAGCATCTCTTATTATACGCCCGAGAAGCTCGCGCTTGCCGAAGGCAAAGTGTTTGCGAGCGTGCAATCGCTCAACGTGCGCGACAAGGCCGGCGATCATTTCACGCTGGGCGAAGCGAAGCGCAGCGACCTCGCGTCTTTCGACGTGATCCTGCTCCGTCAGGATCCGCCGTTCGACATGAACTACATCACGACGACGCATCTTCTGGAGAAGTTGCCCAATACGCTCGTCGTCAACAATCCGCGCTCGGTCCGCAACGCGCCGGAAAAAATGTTCGTGATGGACTACGCGGACCTGATGCCCCCGACCTTGATCACGCGCGATCTCGAAGAGATCAAGGCGTTCCGCGCGAAGCAAAAAGACATCGTGATGAAGCCGCTTTACGGCAAAGGCGGCGAATCCGTTTTCCGCATTTCGCCGGACGATCTCAATTTCGGATCGCTCTACGACATGTTCGCCGGCATCTTCCGCGAAGCCTGGGTAGTGCAGAAATTTCTTCCCGAAGTGAAGGAAGGCGACAAGCGCATCATTCTGGTCGACGGCGAATTTGCCGGGGCCGTGAACCGCGTGCCGGCGGAAGGCGATCTGCGCTCCAACATGGTGCGTGGTGGATCGCCGAAGAAAACCGATCTTTCGGCGCGCGAGCGCGAAATCTGCGACCGCCTCGGACCTGAATTGAAGAAGCGCGGTCTCCTCTTCACCGGCATCGACGTGATCGGCGGCTGGCTGACCGAGATCAATGTGACTTCACCGACGGGCATCCGCGCGATCAGGAATCTCGGCGGGCCGGATGTCGCCGCGATGGTTTGGGACGCAATCGAGAAGAAGCGCAAATGAACGTGCAGACGGACGCAGTGCCCGCGGGTTTCATCGAACTTCCCTTCAGCGGCGGCGAGCATTTCCTGAGTTTGACCGGCCCGCTCTGGGGCAAGCGCGAGAACAACAAGCTCGTGCTCGGGTTCCGGGTGGAGAAGCGTCACTGCAATGTCGGCGGCATCTGCCACGGCGGCATGCTGATGACCTTTGCCGACATGCAACTGGGTTTGGGCGCGCGTTTCGATTCGGAAGAAGATTTCGGTTTCATGCCCACGGTGAGTATGACCGCGGATTTTCTCGCGCCCGCGCCGCTCGGCGCCTGGGTAGAAGGCCGCACGGATCTTCTACGCTCGACGCGTAATTTTCTTTTCTGCCAATGCATCGTCTCTTCGAACGGCGCGCCCGCTGTGCGGGCGAGCGGGATTATGAAATCCGGCGGTGCGCCTTCCGTCGTCAAAGGCCTTCCAAATCTTCGTACGCTCTTGAAATGACGTAGCTATTTTGTTCACGTAATGTTCTTGACGATACGAACGGAGTTCCGCTAGCTTCCCCTGATACCGGGAGGCGCACCGCATGGTGCAGCACGTTTCAACCGTTGCGTTCGAAGGCGTCGAAGCACGCCCCATTGATGTGCAGGTGCAGGTCGCGCCTGGTCTTCCCGCTTTCAACATCGTGGGTCTTCCGGACAAAGCCGTTTCCGAAGCGCGCGAGCGTGTACGCGCAGCCCTCATTGCTTCCGGTCTCGCGCTTCCCGCGAAACGGATCACCATCAATCTCGCGCCTGCCGATCTGCCGAAAGAAGGCAGCCATTATGACCTGCCGATCGCGCTCGGTTTGATGAGCGCTATCGGCGCGATTCCTTCCGATGCTGCGGAAGGCTTCATGGTGGTCGGCGAACTCGGGTTGGATGGTTCGCTCGCCCCCGTCTCGGGCGTGTTGCCTGCGGCGGTCGCGGCGAATGAACGCGACCAAGGATTGATTTGCCCGGCAGTCTGCGGCGCGGAAGCCGCATGGGCTTCCCCGGAAATGAATATCGTCGCGCCGCGTTCGCTGTTGCAGCTCGTGAATCATTTGCGCGGCACGCAAGTCCTGCTGCGGCCTTCGCCGAAGATCCGCGAGTTCGCCGAGAGCCCGCTCGATCTCAAAGACATCAAGGGACAGGAAAGCGCGAAGCGCGCTTTGGAAATCGCAGCCGCGGGCGGACATAATCTGCTGATGGCGGGCCCGCCCGGTTCGGGTAAGTCGATGCTCGCCGCAAGATTGCCGACAATTCTGCCGCCGCTTTCGCCTTCCGAACTTCTCGAAGTTTCGATGATCCAGTCCGTCGCAGGCGCGATCGAAGGCGGCGCACTCACGAACAAGCGACCGTTTCGAAATCCGCATCACTCGGCGAGCATGGCCGCGATGGTCGGCGGCGGACTGCGCGCGAAGCCCGGCGAAGTTTCGCTCGCGCATCTCGGCGTGCTCTTTCTCGACGAGTTTCCGGAATTCTCGCCGCAGGTTCTGGATTCCCTGCGCCAGCCTTTGGAGAGCGGCGAAGCGGTGATCGCGCGTGCCAATCACCGCGTGACGTATCCCGCGCGGTTTCAACTCGTCGCTGCGATGAATCCTTGCCGCTGCGGCCGCGCGACCGAACTCGGCTTCACCTGCAAGCGCGCGCCGAATGCACGCTGCGCCGCCGATTATCAGTCTCGCGTTTCCGGCCCGCTGATGGATCGCATCGATCTGCACATCGAAGTGCCCGCCGTCTCCGCCGCCGATCTCGTTTTGCCGGCGCCTGCCGAAGGCAGCCGCGAAGTGGCGGCACGTGTTGCCGCCGCACGTGAAATTGCACTCGCCCGTTTCAAGGCGCTGGGGCGCGAAGACCTGCGGACAAATGCCGAAGCCGACGCGAAACTGATCGAGAGCCTCGCAGCACCGGACAACGCCGGGCTCGCGCTCCTGCGCGATGCGGCCGAAGCGATGCGCTTGTCGGCGCGCGGCTATCATCGTGTCTTGAAGGTCGCTCGCACGATTGCCGACCTCGACGGCGCCGAATCGGTCGGCCGTCCACACCTTGCAGAAGCACTCGCTTACCGCGCAGCGCAGGATCGCGTGGCGCTCGCCGCCTGACATTAACCTTCTCTTAACCACCGGCGCATTTTCGGCCCGCTGCAGCGTCCCGATTTGCACGCATTAAGTGCCGGGGTGCCATCTTCGGGGCGCGCGTGGCCCTTGGGCCATTCGCGAAGATTGATCAGTCTCGCGTTCCGAAGGTCCGTCATGACGAAGCCCGCTCGCCGCCGTTTCGCGCACCCGATTCATTTCGTGGTGCTGGTCGCATTCCTGTCGCTTGTACCCTCATTCGCGCAGGCACAGGAATTGATTGCGGACGGTCCCGAGCTTGGCTGGATCGGCCTTGGCGGCATGATTGCCTGCGCGATCGGAATTGTGTTCGGCATTCTCAACCGCCGCTCGATCTCGCTGCACGAAAAGGCAGAGCGGCTCGAAAGCGAACTCGAACAGCGTGACGACAAGATCTGGGCGCTCGAGGAGCGTCTCGCCCATCTCACCGCGCTCGTCGATGGACAGGATGATCTCGTGCTCCGCGAAGATGCTTACGGCCGCATGACGCATGCGAGCCAGGCCGTCTGCGCGCTGGTCGGCAAGGATCTCAAGGACATTCTCGGCAAGCCGCTGAAATTGAACGTGCTGCACGCCGGCGCGCGACCGCAGATGCAGGACGGCACACGCATCTATGATCAGGAAATCGCGTCACCCGCAGGTCCGCGCTGGATCTCGTGGAAGGAAGCGGCGGTCCGTGGCACCGACGGCGAGATCATCGAAATCCAGCGCACCGGCCGCGACATCACCGCACGCGTCGCCACCGAACGCGCACTCGAAGATGCACGCGAGCAGGCTGAAGCCGCGAACCGCGCGAAGTCGCGCTTCCTTGCAGTCGTGAGCCATGAAGTACGCACGCCGCTCAACGGCATTCTCGGTATGACGCATCTCTTGCTCGAGACGCCGCTAAGCCAGGAACAGCAGACTTACACACGCGCCGTGAAATCCTCCGGCGAAGCGCTGCTTGGACTGATCGAAGAGATTCTGGACTTCTCCAAAATCGAAGCCGGCAAAATCGAACTCGATGAAGCGCCGTTCGATCTTTCGGAACTCGTCACCGATGTCGTCGAATTGCTGAGCCCGCGCGCGCAAGCCAAAGGCATCGAGATCGCGGCATTTGTCGGCGCGAACCTGCCGGGCGCCGTGTCCGGCGATGCCGCGCGGCTGCGGCAGGTGCTGCTCAATCTCGCAGGTAACGCCGTCAAATTCACCGATCGCGGCGGTGTTGCAGTGATCGTCGAAAGCGCTGGCGAACACATCAGGTTTTCGGTGCGCGACACCGGCCCCGGAATCGATGCCGATGCGCAGGCGCGCATCTTCGAGGAATTCGAACAGGGTGACGGCACGCTTGCACGCAAGCACGGGGGCACCGGACTGGGACTCGCGATCGCGTCCCGCATCGTCGAACGCATGGGCGGCGAGATCGCGCTATCGAGCGTCGAGGACGGCGGCACCATCTTTCGTTTCGCGATCAAGCTTGCGGCCATCGACGGCAGCGAGGTTTTGCTTCCCGATTTCTCGGATACCGAAGTTCTCGTGCTCTCGCCGTCGCCGGTAGTAGGGCCGCTGCTCGTCAAGCAGCTCGAGCAATGGCATGCGCGCGTTGCAATCGCTGACAGCCGCTCGCTTGCGGAGACGTTGCTGCCGGAGCGGCATTGGAGCCATTGCATCATCGACCGCGCTTTCGGCATCGAAGAATCGCTGGCGCTGTACGAGATCGCGAAAGGAAATGCCGCGCATTGTCATGTGCTGCTCACGCCTTCGGAGCGGCGTGAGCTGCCGTCGCTCCATGCGAAAGGTCTTGTGAGCTATCTGATCAAGCCAGTGCGCGCTCAGTCGCTTGCCGCGCGTCTTGCAAATCCGGCCGCGGACTCGGCTTCGACCGACTCCCTTCCGGAAAAATTTGAAATCGCGTCCGGTAAGGATGGGCTTTCGGTTCTGGTCGCGGAAGACAACGACATCAACGCGCTCCTCGTGCAGGCGTTGCTCGCGCGCATGGGCCACCGTGTGACTGTTGTCGCCGATGGCGCCGTCGCCGTGAACGCGGTCGCAAGCGCGCATACGATGGGTGCGCCCTATGACGTCGTGCTGATGGATCTGCATCTGCCCGGCATGGACGGACTGGAAGCCACGCGGCGCATCCGCTCGCTCGGTGGAGCCGCCGGAAAAATTGCGGTGATCGCGCTTACCGCCAATGCCTTCCCCGAAGACCGGGCCAACTGCCTCGCTGCGGGGATGAATGGCTTCGTGGTGAAGCCCGTCGATAGGCGCCGGCTTGAGGCCGCGCTGGCGGAATCGCGCCCGGGCAGCCTGCAGAAAGTGGTCGAAACTGCCGCTTGAGGCATTTTAGCCTTTTATTTCAATGATTTGCAGAGATTTATGACTGCCGTATCGTTGTCATAAACGCGTTCAATACCTATGTTCCAAAGAGCCAGACGGACCGCCGAATCACTCGCCTGATCGCGCTTTCTGAAAAGGTCCGCATCCCTCGGGGAACAACGACGCCATGAACCACATCGTCTCGCGCGGAACGGTTGCAGACCTTCTGCCGAAGCTTCGCGCCTATAGCGGCTTGCGGCTTCCGGCCGCGAAGAGCAATTTTGCCCAGACGCTTTGTCGCGCCGGCTCGCTTGAAGTGAAGCTCGCGAAGAAGGCGCATGAAGTGCGCAGCGCGCAGCGTCTCCGCTACAACGTATTCTACAAGGAAATGTCCGCGATCCCGGCCGCTGCGACTTTGCTCGCGCGCCGCGACGTCGATGCCTTTGACACGATCTGCGACCACATGAACGTCGTCGATCACGAATGGCCGCGCCTCGTTTTCGGATTCAGCCGTCCGCGCGTCGTCGGCACCTATCGCCTGCTGCGCCAGGAAATCGCCGAACGTCATGGCGGCTTTTATACGCAGTCCGAATTCGACGTCGGTGCGTTGATCGCACGCCAGCCGAAGCTGCGCTTCCTCGAGCTTGGCCGTTCCTGCGTGTTGCCGCCGTATCGCAACAAACGCACCGTCGAACTTCTGTGGCACGGCATTTCGAATTACGTGGCACAGCATCACGTCGACGTGCTGATCGGCTGCGCAAGTCTCGAAGGCACGAACCCGGACAAGCTCGCAACCCAGCTTTCCTTCCTCCATCACTTCGCGCGTGCGCCCGAGCACTGGCGCGCGTCGGCCTTGCCGTCGCGTTACGTCGAAATGAACCGGATGCCGAAGGAAGCGATCGACGCGAAGACTGCGCTTCGCGAATTGCCGCCGCTCGTGAAGGGCTATCTGCGGCTCGGTGCATACATCGGGGACGGCGCGGTGGTCGATCATCAGTTCGGCACCACCGACGTGTTGATCGTGTTGCCGATGCGGAACGTGACCGCGCGCTATCGCGACCGGTTCATCGGCAACGCCGAAGAACAGAAAATCGCCGCTTAAAGTTTTCTCAGCGCTACCGACTCAATGCGGTGATCTTCGCCCTTGCGCAGGATCAGGCTCGCGCGCTGCCGCGTGGGCAAAATGTTATCGCGAAGATTTGTCAGGTTGATCCGCGACCAGATTCCGCGCGCAATGTCCTGCGCTTCTTCGTCGGTCACCTGCGAATAGCGATGGAAGTAGGAAAGCGGATCGCGGAACGCGGTCGAGCGGAGCGCGCGGAAGCGTTCGACGTACCAGTGCTCGAGCACGCTTTCTTCGGCGTCGATATAGACCGAGAAATCGAAGAAATCCGAGACATAAGGAATTGCTTTGCCGTCTTTCGGCGCGCGGCCGGTCTGCAAGACGTTGAGACCTTCGACAATCAGAATATCGGGCTGATCGACCTCGATCGTCTCACCGGGAACGACGTCATAGGAAACGTGACTATAGATCGGCGCCTTCACTTTGCGCTGACCCGCCTTCACGTCGTTCAGAAAACGCAGAAGCGCGGGCAGATCGTAGCTTTCCGGAAAGCCTTTTTTCTCCATCAGCTTTTCTTTTTCCAGAACCGCGTTCGGAAACAGAAAGCCGTCGGTGGTGAGCAGCGAAACCTTCGGTGTGTTCGGCCACCGCGCAAGCAGCGCCTCCAGCACGCGCGCGGTCGTGGATTTTCCCACCGCGACGGAGCCCGCGACGCCGATGATGTAGGGCATCTTGCCGTCACTCAGGCCGAGAAACTTCTGCATGCCTTGAAAGAGTTCTTGCGCCGCTTCGACATAGAGCGAAAGCAGGCGCGAGATCGGGAGATAAATCTCCTCGACTTCCTTCATCGAGAGTTTGTCGTTCAGCGCCTGCAGATGGACTATTTCGCTTTGCGTCAGCGTCATCGGCGTATTTTCACGCCGCGCGGCCCATTCCTCGCGCGAGAACACGCGGTAGGGAGAGATTTCGCTTTCGACGCGCTGTTCCATGACGGCCAGCTCTTACGCTTTACTGGTGACTACGCTTACTGGTTACGAATCTTATTTGTTACGAGCGGCTTTTTCTTCGAGGCCGGACTGCGCGGTGCGCTTTTCCAACTCCGCATAGACTTCCGAAAGATCGGCACCGCGCGCCTTCAGCACCACGAGGAGATGATAGAGCAAATCGGCGCTCTCCGCGACGACCTGCTCTTTCGTTCCGGCGGTGGCCGCGATCACAGTTTCGGTCGCTTCCTCGCCGAGTTTTTTCGCGCATTTCTCGACGCCGGCATCCAGGAGCTTACGCGTATAGGACTTGTCCGCGCTTTCCGAAGCGCGGTAAGCGACGATCTTCGCAAGATCTTCGAGCGTGAACTTGGTCATGACGCGGCTTTATCAGGCGTCCAGCCGCACGGGAAGTCCGGCCTTGGCCATGTGCTCTTTGGCTTGGCGAATGGTGAATTCGCCGAAGTGAAAGATCGAGGCCGCAAGCGCCGCGGTAGCGTGACCGTCGCGGATGCCTTCGACCAGATGATCGAGATTGCCGACGCCACCGGAAGCGATCACCGGCACCGGTATCGCATCCGCAATCGCGCGCGTCAGCGCCACGTCATAGCCGATCTTGGTGCCGTCGCGGTCCATCGAGGTCAGCAGAATTTCGCCCGCACCAAGTGAAGCGACTTCGCGCGCGTAATCGATGGCGTCCAACCCGGTGGGATTGCGGCCGCCATGCGTGAAAATTTCCCAGCGCGGCGCTTCACCCTCGTTCGAAACGTTCTTCGCGTCGATCGCAACGACCACGCACTGCTCGCCGAACTTTTCTGCCGCTTCGCCAACGAACTTGCGGTTGTTCACGGCCGCCGTATTGATCGAAACCTTGTCTGCGCCGGAGGCGAGCAATACGCGCACATCCTCGACCGTGCGGACGCCACCGCCGACCGTGAGCGGCATGAAGCAGGCTTCTGCCGTACGCTGCACGATGTCGAGGAGCGTGCCACGCTCTTCGTGGCTCGCGGTGATGTCGAGAAAGCAAAGTTCGTCCGCGCCCGCTGCGTCATAGGCTTTCGCGGCCTCGACCGGATCGCCGGCATCGCGCAGGTTCACGAACTTAACGCCTTTGACGACGCGGCCATCCTTCACGTCTAGGCAGGGGATCACGCGGACTTTGAACATTACATTGCTTTCAAGATTCGGCCTTCAAAAGCGCGAGCGCTTCTTTTGGATCGATGCGGCCATCATAAAGCGCGCGGCCCGCAATCGCGCCTTCGAGTTTCTTTGCGCGCGGCTGCAATAGCGCCTTCACGTCGTTGATCGAAGCGAACCCGCCGGACGCGATCACCGGAATCGAAACTGCTTCGCTGAGCGCAATGGTGCTGTCGAGATTCAATCCCTGCAACATGCCGTCGCGTTCGACGTCGGTATAGATGAGCGCGGCGACGCCAGCGCCTTCAAACAGTTTCGCGACTTCGACAGCTTCGAGCTGCGTCTCTTCGGCCCAGCCGGAGATTGCGACCTTGCCGCCACGCGCGTCGATGCCGATTGCGATCTTGCCCGGAAATTTGCGCGCCGCTTCTTTCACGAAAGCAGGTTCGCGCACGGCAGCAGTGCCGATGATGACGCGGGAAATTCCTTCCGAGAGCCAGGCTTCGACCGTTTTCATGTTGCGGATGCCGCCGCCGAGCTGCACCGGCATTTTCACGCTTTTCAGAATCTGTGCGACCGCAAGCGCGTTCACCGGCTTGCCTGCGAAGGCGCCGTCGAGATCGACGAGATGCAGCCATTCGAAGCCCTGCTCTTCGAACTGTTTCGCCTGTTTCGCGGGATTCGAATTGAATACGGTCGCGCGTGCCATATCGCCCTGTTGCAGGCGCACGGCTTCGCCGTTCTTCAAATCGATGGCAGGAAACAGAATCACGGCTTCCATTGCAGAAAGTTGGCGAGCAGAGCCAGCCCAAGCTTCTGGCTCTTCTCGGGGTGAAATTGCGAGCCGGCGATATTGTCGCGCGCAACCATTGCCGTGATCGCACCGGCATAATCGGCTTCGGCAACGAGATCGGTGTTGTCTTTCGGCTTGAAGTGATACGAGTGCACGAAATACGCGTGTTGCCCGCGATCGCCGAGTTCGATGCCGTTGAGCAAGGCGTGCTTGCGCTTCATGCGCAGCGTATTCCAGCCCATGTGCGGAATTTTCAGCGAGGAATCGCTTGGCGTGATGCGATCGACTTCGCCGCGAAGCCAGCCCAGACCGTTTGAAACGCCATGCTCGAGCCCGCGCTCGGCAAGCAGTTGCATGCCGACGCAGATTCCGAAAAACGGCTTACCCTTTTTGAGCACGGCTTCGTTGAGCGCCGCCACCATGCCCGACACCGCGTCGAGACCGCTCTTGCAGTCGGCAAATGCACCGACGCCGGGCAGCACGATCCGCTCCGCGCGGCGCACATCGTCGGGATCGTTGGTTACGAGAATTTTTGCGTTGATTCCGCTTTCGCGGGACGTGCGTTCGAGCGCTTTGGCGGCCGAGTGCAGGTTGCCCGAGCCGTAATCGATCACGGCGACGGTCATCGTTGCCCCGGCGTCGGAAACATGCCGATCACATTCTGCTCGGCGGATGCGGCGGCAAGCTTCGTATCCGGAAATCCTAGGGGCGCCGCGTTCGGCGCATATGGGTAGTCGCTCTTTACTGGTGTGTCAGCAGCAGGCGCATTCTTCCAGCTTTCGAAGTAGCGGCGCTCCGCGGTTTCCAGATCCTCCGCAATCACGACGCCCGCTTCGCGATAGCCTTTCCGCAGCAATTTGCGCGCGCGCAGATTGACGCCCTCAAGACCGAGCAAAATCGCGGGCACATACCAGGCGGCAAGCGCGGCGTAAGGACCGTAGCCGATCAGACTGCCGATGGTCGTGATTGCGATGAACACGAGAAGCCACAGCAGAAATCCCAGCCATAGCCGATAGCGCAACAGCCAGACCGGCCCGAACGCGAACGCGAACACCGAGAAGCGCTCACGCAGGAACACGACGCGCTCCGCATCGGCTTGCGTGCGTGCGCCGTCCTGAGGTTCGAAAACGAGATACGTCGCCATCTCTGACGCCCTGACTTTTTTATTTCCTACGCGATCCGTTGCGGATCACGCGCTCTAGCTACGCGCCAAGGCTACCCTTGGTCGATGGAATTTCCGTGGCAGCCGCGGGATCGATCGAGAGCGCAATCCGGAGCGCGCGCGCGAGACCCTTGAAGCAGCTTTCCGCGACGTGATGCGCGTTGTCGCCGTAAAGCGTCTCCACGTGCAGTGTGATGCCGGCATTCATCGCGAAAGCCTGGAAAAATTCGCGCACGAGATCGCTGTCGAATTCGCCGATCTTGTCGCGCGGAAACTCGACCTTGAACACGAGTACCGGGCGGCCGGAGACGTCGATTGCGACGCGCGTCAGCGCTTCGTCCATCGGCATATAAAGGCTCGCGTAGCGCGCAATGCCGCGCATGTCGCCGAGCGCCTTTTTCACGGCCTGGCCGAGCACGATGCCGACGTCCTCGGTCGTGTGGTGATGATCGATGTGCAGATCGCCCTTGGCTTTGACCGTCATGTCGATTCGCGCGTGACGCGAGAGCAGATCGAGCATGTGATCGAAAAAGCCGATGCCGGTCGCAATCTCGTTCTGGCCCTTGCCATCGAGATTTACCTTCACCGAAATCTCGGTTTCTTTGGTTTTGCGGGCGATTTCGCCGGTACGCATCAGAAAAGCTCCTAGAAGGCGCGGGTAATAGCAGCCTCCCGCATGGGCCGCCACACAATGCCCGGATGACCTTTCCGGATGGTTTTCAGCACCCTAGATAAGGGGCCGGAGGCCCAATTCACCCATGAGTACCCCCCACAAACCCGACGTTTTCTACGGCACCACGATCGTCGCCGTCCGCAAGGGCGGCAAGGTCGCAATCGCCGGCGACGGCCAGGTCTCGTTCGGCAATACCGTGATGAAGTCGAACGCGAAGAAAGTCCGCCGCCTTTCCGGTGGCGACGTGATCGGCGGCTTCGCCGGCGCCACCGCGGACGCGCTCACTTTGTTCGATCGTCTTGAAGCCAAGCTCGAGCAGCATAAGGGTCAGCTCGCGCGGGCCTGCGTCGAGCTCGCGAAGGACTGGCGCACCGACCGTTATCTGCGCCGCTTAGAGGCCATGATGCTGGTTGCGGATAAAGACATAACGCTTCTGCTCGCAGGCACCGGCGACGTATTGGAGCCTGAAAACGGAATCGCGGGCATCGGCTCCGGCGGATCGTTTGCTTTGGCTGCGGCACGCGCACTTGCGGACTCGCAGCACAGCGCGGAAGAAATCGCGCGCCGCGCGCTCGATATCGCAGCCGACATCTGCATTTACACCAACCGCAACGTCACCATCGAGACCATCGGATGATCCGGGACAGCGATCTCGACACCGCGGTTTCGCAAAATGTAATCACCGCCGATCAGGCGGCGAAGTTGCGCGACATCGCGCAGGCACGTGTAAGGCGCCCTCACGGCACCAACGAAGGCTTTGTCGTCGTCAACAACCTTGCCGAGCTTTTCGTTTCCATCGGCCAGATTCTGTTTTTCATCGCGCTCTTTATCGCGGTCGGCAATTTCAGTTCAAATATAGCGCTGGCGTTGCCCATCACCGGTATCGTCGCCGGCTGGGCGATGGCGGAGTTCTTCGCGCGTTATCGCAACATGCGTTGGCCCGCGATCGTTGCGAGCATTGCCGCGGCGGCTTGCGCAGGCTGGCTTGTGTTTATTCTTTCCGGCGGCATGCGCGCGCAGGCTCCCGAGCCTACTTACTTGATGATTCCTTTTCTGGTCGCGACGGCGAGTCTCGGGCTTGCGATTTTCCGTTATCGTTTGCCGTTCCTTGCCTTGCCATTTGTTGGCGCACTTGCCGGGCTCGCGAGCGCGCTTTCGGCGAGCCAGATCAGTCTTGTGATTGCAGGCGCGATTTCGCTCGTGATTGCGGTGACGCTGGATCTGCGCGACCGGGAGCGCTTAACGCGTAATAGCGCGTTCGCATTCTGGCTCTATGTTGCGGGCGCGCCGCTCTTTCTGCACCCGATCTACTCTTCGGTGACGGCACCCGGACAATCGACGATGGCAATCCTGACCGTGCTCGTCATTGCCGGAGCTTCGTGTTTCATCGGATTGCTGCTCGACCGGCGCTCGCCGATTGTCGCGTCGCTGCTCTACTTAGGCATCGTTATTACCTGGAGCGCACGCGCGATTTCGCTTTCGCCGCAGATTCAAACCGCGCTCACGCTTTTCATTCTTGGTATCGGCGTAATGTTGCTCGGCGTCTGGTGGAAGCAGGCGCGGGCCGCGGTTCTTGAAATCCTGCCGGCGAACTTCGTTCGCCGCCTGCCGTTGACGGAGAATCAATAATGGCCGCTTCGGCAGCAGAGGACAGCAAACGCAACGTACTTATCGTTTTACTTGTCGTCTTGGGAATCGTCGCGCTGCAAGCGATCATTCTTTATGCGATGGGCCGGCACCCGATCTGCGTTTGCGGTTACGTGAAGCTGTGGGAGGGCAACGCATTCGGTCCGGGCAACTCACAGCACTTGAGCGACTGGTACACGCCATCGCACATCGTGCATGGCTTTCTCTTCTATCTTTTCGCGTGGGCGGTCCTCCGCCGCGCATCCGTCGCATGGCGTTTTGCGGTCGCCGTCTTCATCGAAGCGGCGTGGGAAGTCATCGAGAATACGCCTTACGTCATCGCCTATTACCGCGATAACACGGTCTCGCTCGGTTATATCGGCGACAGCATCATCAATTCCGCGATGGACGTGGTTTGGATGTCGCTCGGCTTTCTGGTCGCCTGGCGCGCGCCGGTTTTGGTAACGATCGCGCTGGCTCTGGCGCTTGAGGCACTCGCTGCCTATGTAATCCGCGACAACCTCACGCTGAACATCATCATGTTCATCCACCCGTTCGAATTTATTAAAGCGTGGCAAACCGCGCTCGGAAAGTAACCGCGTAAATGTCCGACTTCTCGCCTCGTGAAATCGTTTCCGAACTCGACCGCTTCATCGTCGGCCAACACGACGCAAAGCGCGCGGTCGCGATTGCACTCCGCAACCGCTGGCGGCGCCTGCAGCTCGACGACAAGCTGCGCGAGGAAGTGCTGCCGAAAAACATTCTCATGATCGGGCCGACCGGCGTCGGCAAGACCGAGATTTCGCGCCGTCTTGCAAAACTCGCGAACGCGCCGTTTCTGAAAGTCGAGGCCACGAAGTTCACCGAGGTCGGTTATGTCGGCCGCGACGTCGAGCAGATCGTCCGCGATCTGGTCGAGATCGGCATTTCACTGACGCGCGAGAGCAAGCGCCGCGACGTGAGTGCACGCGCGCATGTCGGCGCCGAAGAGCGCGTGCTCGACGCGCTGGTCGGACCTGCTGCAAGTCCCGCGACACGCGAGAGTTTTCGCAAGCGCCTGCGCGCGGGCGAACTCGACGACAAGGAAATCGAGATCGAAATTTCCGGAGGCGGCAATCCGCAGATGCCGATGATCGACATTCCCGGCATGCCAGGCGCGCAGATGGGCGCGATCAATATCGGCGATATTTTCGGCAAGGCTTTCGGTGGCAAGCCGAAGACACGACGCGTGAACGTGAAGGAAGCGCACCCGCTTCTGCTCGCCGAGGAATCGGACAAGCTGCTCGATCAGGAATCCCTGACGCAGGAAGCGATCCGCATCGTCGAGAATAACGGCATCGTCTTTCTGGACGAGATCGACAAGATCTGCGCACGCGAAGGCATGCGCGGCGACGTTTCCCGCGAGGGTGTGCAGCGCGATCTCTTGCCGCTGATCGAAGGTACGACCGTCAATACGAAGTATGGCCCGGTAAAATCCGATCACATCCTCTTCATTGCCTCAGGCGCGTTTCACGTCGCAAAACCCTCGGATTTGCTGCCTGAATTGCAGGGCCGTCTTCCCATTCGCGTCGAGTTGAATGCGCTGACGCGTGACGACTTCCACCGGATTCTGACCGAGACCGAGGTGTCGCTCATCAAGCAGTCGATCGCGCTCATGAAGACCGAGGATGTCGACCTCGTCTTCACGGACGATGCAATCGACGCCATCGCGGACATTGCGGTCGAAGTGAATGCACGGCTTGAGAATATCGGTGCGCGGCGCTTGCAGACCGTGATCGAGCGCGTACTCGACGAGATCAGCTTTACTGCGCCGGACAAGTCCGGCGAGAAAATCACGATCGACGGCGACTACGTGAAGAAGCGCGTCGCGGATCTCGCGAAGGACGCGGACCTCTCGCGCTACATTCTTTAAAAAATTATCGGCGGCGGCGTACACGAATATAAAGCGCGCCACCGCCGCCGTGGCGAATACCCGCCTCTTCAAAGCCGATCACTAGTGCGCGGAATTCCGGCATCGCAAGCCACAAGGGCACCTGGCGTTTCAACACGCCGCCTTCGTTCGACCAGCTATCGTCGCTGCGTTTGCCTTTGCCTGTAATCACCAGAACGAGCGCATTTTCGCGCGTCTGCGCAGTTTCAAGAAAACGTAGGAGCCGCGACTTCGCTTGCGCCTGCGTGTGACCGTGCAAGTCGAGTTTCGCGTCGATCTCGGCGCTGCCGCGCGAAAGCTTGGTTCGGAGTTTGCGGTCGATGGGTGCCAGCGGCGGGGCGGGCGGATCGCGACGCTTGATCGGCGGCGACACAACGACGGGGCGTTTTCTTTTTTCCGCGCCTTTCGAAGTCTGATCTTCAATCGTAAGCGCTTCGGGTTCGCTGCCGATCTTCGTGCGGCGGCCCGGAAGCGGCCGGATCGATTTTGCGATTTCATCCCACAGAGCGCGATCTTCGCCCGTCAGTCCGCGCTTCTTGCCCCCGCCGCCGCCCGTCATTTTTTCTTTTCTTCATTTTTGGGGGCGTCTTTTTTCTGAGCGTCTGCTTTCGGCGGCTCTTTTTTCTCAGGCTCAGGACGATATTCGGGATTAGGCACGTTCTGCTCGGCCGCAATCCGTACCGGATCGATTTCGTTCGGCACCAGCATGAAGAACGCGCCGGGATTGCGAATACGTCCCGCGATCGATCCCGCTTCCGCGCCGCCGCCGAAGTAAATATCCGCGCGCGCAATACCGATGATCGCTGAGCCCGTGTCCTGCGCGATCATCAGGCGGTTGAAGGTCTGTCCTTCGCGCATGTTCTGTAATTGCAGCTTCGCCTCGATCCAGAACAGCGAGCCATAGACGTGCAGCTTGTTATCGACCGCGATCGAGCGGTCTTTCACGAGCGACAGCCCTTGCGCGCCGACCGCTTCGGAATCGTCTGGAAGATTATCGACGATGCGGAAGAACGTGAACGCGCGGTTCTTGCGCATCAGCTCGCGGCCTTCGTCCGGCATCTCCGCGATGAACATGCGGATGTTTTCCATCGAGATTTCTTCGCGCGGCACGATGCCGGTCTCGATCAGGTTACGGCCGATCGGCGTGAAGTTGTGGCCGTTATGCGCGGAGTAGTTCACGCGCACGAGTTTGCCGTCGGGCAGACGGATTCGCGCGGAGCCCTGAATCTGGATGAAGAAGGCATCCGCCGCATCGCGCAGCCAGACGATTTCGAGGCCGCGATTGGCAAGCACGCCGTCTTCGATTGCCGCGCGGTCGTGATACTCGACAAACTTTCCCTGCACGCGATGGCCCGCGCCGCCGGTGCTCGGAAATCCCGCACGCAGAAATCTTTTCCCGAGCCGCGCTTTCGAAATCAGTTCGGGCGGGCGGCGATACAGCGGAACGGTGAAGCCTTGCGTGAGCGTCAGGCTGCCGTCCACTTCCGGCTCGTAATAACCGGTGAGCAGGCCGGTCGTTTCGCCGAGTTTCGAAACGCGGACCGGGCGGAAGTTCGCCTCGAAAAATTTCTTCGCGGCTTCGTCGTCGATATTTTCGGGGAGCGCGAGCGCACGCGGACAGACTTCGCGCAGCGCTTTTTCCATCGGGCGGACGTCGGCGACGTCTTTTCGTTTCAGAACGACTTCACAGCTCTTCCTGAAGCCCGCGAAAACCTGCGCCTGTTTATCCGCGGTCCAGCCGTCAAGCTGCTCGAAGGATACGAAATCGTATTGCGCGTCCGGGAAATTGAGCGAGCCGACATTCGCAACGGCAGCGCTCGCAAAGAGCGCCGAGCAACACGCGACGATCAAACGTGCGTGGCAAAGACGCTGCATCGCGTCAGGCCGCTTCGTTGTTCTCGACGAGTTTCCAGTTCGGATCGGACGAGGTCACGTCGCGCGCGAACATCCAGAGATCTTCGACGTCGGTAAGCGCTTCCGCGCTGCCTTCGACGATGTTGCCGTCCTTGTCGCGCGTCGCCGACACGAGCTGCGAAACGAAGTCGATGGTGACACGCGCCTCGTTGCCGGCAAGCTCGGCGTTCTTAATCTCGGCCTTGTCGAGCGAGACGAAGCGCGATTCCATTTTCAAGCCCTTGGCTTCGCGCTCGTTGAGCGCAGCCGCGAACTCCTCGAACAATTCCGCGCCAAGCATGTTGCGCAGCGTTTTGCGGTCTCCTTCGGCAAACGCCATCACGATCATCTCGTAAGCGCCTTTTGCGCCTTCGAGGAAATGGCGCGCGTCGAAGTTGCGATCGGCGTTTGCGATTGCATCGAGTCCCGCGGCCACGGCGCTGCCAGGTGCCGCAACGCCTTTCCAGCGTTCGGCCGGCGGCACATCGCGCTCGGCTTCGCGCACTACAGCGGATTCGTCCGCACGGTTCGGGATCGCGGGTTTATCGGGCAGCGTCGCGGGCTTCGGCTCTTTGCCGGAATAAGGATCGAACGGCGGACGCTCGTTGCCCGTTCGGGTCCCAAGCACGCTGCGCAGTCTCACGAAAATGAAAACCGCGAGGGCGAGGAAGATTATCGTGTAAATGTCGAACACGGCATTCATCGTCTGTTGTTCCGGCCCGGAAGGGAAGCAAGAGCGAATTTGAACGGGCTTATTCCGTCCATATGGGGCTTTTGCGACTGCTTCCAAGCCGCGTGCATGGATTTGGGCACGGCAATAACTCGCCGGCAGGTTAAACGATCCCCCGAGGCAACGCCAATGGCGCAATAGCCGCCAAAACCGGCTTTCTTGTGCCCCTCAATGTCGCATGGTAGCGACCGCGCGATCCTGCGGCAGCGCCCGCCGAAGCAACCTTTCAATCGAGCCCGGAGCAGACGATGACGACCCAGAACGGCGGCAGTACGGACGTAAACGCACCGGGCCTCGGCATTCTCGGCCAATACGTGAAGGATCTTTCCTTCGAAAATCCCAACGCGCCGCAGACGTTGATGACGAATCCCGAGCAGCCTCCGGCGGTCGACGTTCAGATCAACGTGAATGCGAAGCCGATGTCGGAAACCGATTTCGAGGTCGAGCTGAAGGTTGAAGTGAAAGCCGAAGACAAGAAGGCGAAGCGAGTACTTTTCAATCTCGAGCTCGCTTATGCCGGAGTCTTCCGCATCACGAACGTGCCGAAGGAAAGCATGCAGCCGCTGGTGCTGATCGAATGTCCGCGGCTTCTGTTTCCGTTCGTGCGCCGGATCGTAGCCGATGCGATCAGCGAAGGCGGCTTCCCGCCGATCATGTTGCAGCCGGTGGATTTCGCAGCGCTATTCCGCGCGCGCGCGGAAAGCGCGACGGCGACCAAGTCGTAATTATTCGGCGGCGGGAAGTTTTTCTTTGCCGAGATAATCGAGCCAGATCGCCTTCTCGCCGAGCGAGCCGACGAATCTGCGATGCGCGTCGCGCTCACCTTCGGAAAGATGCGAAGTCTGCTCGATCTTGCGCGCGGTCGCGACGACCGCGGAGACGCTAAACTCCTCCCGCACGGACGTGACCAGCCCGAGATTGGCCTGACGGCCTCCGGCAAGTTCCGCATACACTTCGGCAAGCAATTCGGCGTCGAGAAGCGCGCCGTGCTTCGTGCGGCGCGAATTGTCGATGCCATAACGCGCGCAAAGATCGTCGAGCTTGTTACCGCCGCCGGGATGCTTGCGGCGTGCGAGCGTCAGCGTATCGACGACGCGATCGCGCGTCGGCGAAGGCAGACCGCATTTCTTCAATTCGAATTCGATGAAAGTCATGTCGAAGCCCGCATTGTGCGCGACCAGCTTCGAATCCTCGCCGATAAATTCGAGAAATTTTTCCGCGATCTCCGCAAACAGCGGCTTGTCCGAAAGAAATTCCGCGCTCAGTCCATGCACGGCTTCGGCCGGTGCAGGCATGTCGCGCTCAGGATTTATGTAGGCGTGAAAGGTCGCGCCGGTCGGGATGCGATTCAGGAGTTCGACGCAGCCGATCTCCACGATGCGGTCGCCCGTCGCCGGATCGAAACCGGTGGTTTCCGTGTCGAAGATGATCTCGCGCATCTTACTTTATCTCTCTGGTCCAGCCGGGCCGCAGCACTTCAGCTAGCACTGCTTTAACCTGATTTCGGGCGGATTCGAGTCCGTTGCCGGTATTGATCACAAAATCCGCGCGCATCCGCTTTTCCGAATCAGGCATCTGCCGCTTCAGGATGGCCTCGAATTTTTCCGGCGTCATCCCCGGACGTGCAAGCACGCGCTCGCGCTGGATTTCCGGCGGCGCGCTGACAACGATCACGGCGTGGAACTTTGACGGGTCGCCCGTTTCAAAGAGTAGCGGAATGTCGAGGAGCACCGCTTTTGCACCCGCCTGCTCTGCCTCTTCCATAAATTTCCCACGCAGTTTGCCGACCAGCGGATGCACCAGCTTTTCGAGTCGCGAGAGCGCCTCGGGTTTACCGACGACCTGCGCCGATAATTTTTCGCGATCGACGGCTCCGTTTTTCGTTGTTCCCAGAAATTCACGCTCGATCATGGGTGCCGCTTCGCCGGCGTAGAGCCGATGCACGGCCGCATCCGCATCGAACATCGGCACGCCTTCCGCGACGAACATCTGCGCGGTCGTGCTTTTGCCCATGCCGACGGAGCCGGTGAGCCCGAGAATCTTCATTTGCGCGCGTCTTTCGTGAGATCGTCCACGATCAGGGCGCGGAGTTCTTTCGTGACGGCAGGACGCACGCCGAACCAGCGCTCAAAACCCGGCACGGCCTGATGCAGAAGCATTCCGAGGCCATCGACCACCGCGTGGCCGCGCTCACGCGCCTGACGCAGCAGATCCGTTTCCAGCGGCACATAAACAATATCGCAGACGGCGGCGCTCTTCTTCAGATTCTCAAGATCGATCTCAAGCGGCGGCTGACCCTTCATTCCGAGCGATGTCGTATTCACGAGCAGGTCCGCGGACGAAATCAGTGATTCAATCTGATCAAAGCTTGCGATGTTCGATTCGATTTTTATTTCTTTCGTCAGTTGCTCAGCGCGTTCGCGCGAGCGGTTCACGATCGTGATTTTTTCAACACCGCGTTCGTTGAGCCCATAGACGATCGAGCGCGCGGCGCCGCCCGCGCCAAGCACGACAGCGTGTTTCGTCTTCTTGTCCCAGCCGGGAATTGAATCGTCGAGATGCGCCAGAAAACCGGCGACGTCGGTATTGTCGCCATAAAGCTTTCCGTCCTGCAGCCACAGCGTATTCGCGACACCGAGCGCGAGGACGACCGGCGTTGCCTGCGAGACATTGCGCGCGGCGGCTTCCTTATGCGGCAGCGTCACGTTGCAGCCCGCGAAGTTCTGCTTCGAAAAATTTTTCAGAAATTGATCGATGTCTTCGGGCTTCACTTCGTGACGAATATAGTCGCCGTCGATTTTGTGCTCGCGCAGCCAGTAGCCGTGAATCAGCGGCGAGCGCGAATGCACGACCGGAAAGCCGATGACGCAGGCGCGTTTCACGACACGATCATTCCCGATTTACGGAAGTAGGCAAGCAGCGGCATCAGCGGCATGCCGAGAATCGTGAAGTGATCGCCTTCGATTTTTTCGAAAAGATTCACGCCGACACTTTCTAACTGATACGCGCCGACGCTTTGCATCACGCGATCGCCTGCAGCGTCCAGGTAGCCGTCGAGAAATGCATCAGTGAGTTTGTGCATCGTGAGATGCGCGCTCGAAACGATTTCAAACAATACAACGCCGCCCCGCACCACCGCGATACCGGAATGCAGCGCATGCGTCTTGCCGGAAAATTTCCTGAGCTGTTCACGTGCTGCTTCGCGCGATTTCGGTTTGGAGAACCGTTCGTTGCCCAACGCGAGCGTTTGATCAGCGCCAAGTACAGTTTTTCCCGCGTTACGTTTCGCGGTTTCAAACGCTTTCGCGCGCGCAAGAAGAAGTGCCGCGCCTTCCGGTGTGGATGCTTCTTTCGGAGATGCCGCTTCCGCAGCACGTTCGTCGATATCCGCCGGATCGATGACAAGCGGAATGCCGGCGGCTTCCAGCAACGCGCGGCGCGGCGCGCTCTTCGACGCGAGCACCAGCGGTTCGCCGCGCCACAAACTCATTACGCGCTCGCCGCGTCGCGGCGGCGCTCCTGTAACAGCGCGATCACGGCAGCCGCGGTTTCCTCGATCGAGCGGCGCGTCACATCGATGATCGGCCAGTTGTGGCGCGCGCACAGTTTTTTCGAAGTTGCGATTTCATCGCTTACCGAATGACGGTCCACGTAGTTCGAATCCGACTGGTTCGCGTTTAGCCCGAGCAGGCGGTTTTGCCGGATCTGCACGATGCGTTCGGGGCTCGCGATCAAACCGACCACGAGCGGCTTCTTTATATGTTCGAGTTCGCCGGGCGGCTCGATCCCCGGAACCAGCGGCACGTTCGCGGTTTTGATACCGCGGTTCGCGAGATAGATACTGGTCGGCGTTTTCGAGGTACGGGAAATTCCGACCAGCACGACATCGGCTTCGTCGAGATTTTCGACGTGCTGTCCGTCGTCATGCATCAGCGTGTAGTTCAGCGCGTCGATGCGGCGGAAGTATTCGGCGTTCAACGTATGCTGGCCGCCGATGCGGGGGGTAGTCTCGGTTCCAAGATAGGAAGCAAAAAGCCCGAGCACCGGCCCCAATATAGAGAGACAGGGAATGCCCTTGTCCTTGCAGTGGGTTTCGAGCCGGTCGTTCAGCACCGGGTCCACCAGAGTATAAAGTACGATGCCGGGGTTCGCCTCGATGTCGGCAAGCACTGGTTCGAGTTGTTTCACGTTCCGGATCAGCGGGTAAACGTGTTCGATCGGGGAAACGGTCGAATATTGCGCGGCTGCAGCACGGCCTACCGCAAGCAGGGTTTCGCCGGTCGCATCCGAGACGAGATGCATATGGAAGTAGCTTGCCGTTTTCGTCACGCGCAGGAACATCCAGAGAACTGTGAACTGCTGTGGAGAAGGCCATGCCAAATGACCCCGCGCAAGAGTGGCCCGGGATAACGGCTGGATTCGTCCCGATTCAATCCTTCGCGCTGTGATTCTGGAGAATGTCTGTGACTTGTGGGAAGAAGTTAGGAAGCCCAGCGACAGTAAGCCTTCGGGGGCTGTGAACTTTGGGGATGAGGAGTTTGTTGGAGCGTCTCGTGCGGACAACACTTGTCCACGGACTCGACCCATCACACAGACTCTAACTAAAGATTCTAATAGCTAGTTAGTAAGGAAGGATAAGCGCGGCGTGAAAGATAAGTTCCTGCGTGTACTCGACGGCGAGAAGTTCGAAGTGCCGCCGATCTGGATGATGCGGCAGGCCGGCCGCTATCTTCCCGAGTATCGCGAAGTGCGCGCAAAGGCAGGTGGTTTCGTTGATCTCTGCCTCAATCCCGAGCTTGCTTCCGAAGTGACTTTGCAGCCGATCCGGCGCTTCGGCTTCGATGCGGCGATTATCTTCTCGGATATTCTGATTGTCCCCTACGCGCTTGGCGCGAAGCTTTGGTTCGAGGAAGGCGAAGGTCCGCGCCTTGAGCCTGTCGCTGATATCGCGAGCTTTCAGAAATTATCGGAACCGCTCGACCGGAAAATCACAGCGCGGGTCTACGAAGCGCTGGCACAGACCAAAGCAGCGCTCCCGAAGGAAACCGCGTTGATCGGCTTCTGTGGGGCGCCCTGGACGGTGGCGACCTACCTGGTCGCCGGACGAGGCACCGAAGATCAGGCCCCGGCGCGGCTACTTGCGATGCAGGAGCCGGAGTTCTTTCAGAAAATCATCGACCGGCTCGTAGACGCTTCAGCAGAGCATCTGATCGGGCAAATCAAGGCTGGCGCCGATGTGGTGCAGATTTTCGATACCTGGTCGGGCGTTCTGGACCCGGTTTCATTCGAGCGCTGGTGCGTGAAGCCAGTCGCGGAGATTGCGAAGAAGGTCCGCGCCGCGATTCCGGACGCGCGGATCATCGTGTTTCCGAAAGGCGCGTCGCTCGATGGAATCGAAGCGGTAGCGAAACAATCAAGCGCGAACGCGATCGGCATCGACTGGATCACGAGTAGAAATGAGTGTGTTGTGAGATTCGGGGATAAGTTCGCAACGCAAGGAAATCTCGATCCTTTGGCGCTCATTGCCGGTGGAAAAGCACTGGATCAAGCTGTCGATAACGTAGTCGCGGATTTCAAAGGCGCGCGGCACATTTTCAATCTTGGACACGGCATCCGCAAGGAAACGCCGATCGCGCATGTCGAGCAGATGATCGCAAGAGTTAGAAAAGGCGCGTGATGTATCTCTGGATCAAGGCGCTGCACATCATCGCGGTCATCTCCTGGATGGCGGCCCTGCTCTATCTGCCGCGGCTACTTGTCTATCACTGCTCGGCGCAGAAGGGCTCGATCCAGTCCGAAACCTTCAAGATCATGGAGCGGCGGTTGCTTAAGGCGATTGCGCTCCCCGCCATGATCGTCACCTGGCTCGCGGGTCTTTGGCTCGTCTATGAGACCGGTGCGTGGCGCTCGGGTTGGATGCACGCGAAATTCGTCCTCGTGCTCGCGCTCTCGGCGGCGCACGGCATGCAGGCGAAGTGGGTGCGGGAGTTCGCGGCCGACGAAAATCAGCGGCCTGAGCGCTTCTATCGGCTCGCGAACGAGGTTCCGACGATTTTAATGATCGGAATCGTCGTGCTGGCGGTTGTGAAGCCGTTTTAATCCTTTCGGGGTTGCCTCCGCGCCCCGTTTTCCCTATTTTCCCCGTGCCTTCCTTCCAAATGCAGGCATCAACCGCGGTTCGCCGAAGCGTTTTCGTATCGGCAGCGGCACCGGGCTTTAAGCCTTCCTTCCTCGCCCGAAAGACCCTGCACCTCCCAGAACTGCAACATCCGTGACGGCGGATTCCGTCAAACGAGGACTATCCCCAATGCGGGAAATCAAACTTACAGAACTTAAATCGAAATCCCCCGTCGAGCTGATTGCGGTGGCGGAGGAGCTTCAGGTCGAAAACGCGAGCACGCTGCGCAAGCAGGAACTGATGTTCGCGATTCTCAAACAATACGCCGGCAAGGAAATCGACATCGTCGGCGAAGGCGTCGTGGAAGTCCTGCCGGACGGTTTCGGCTTCCTGCGCTCGCCGGATGCGAATTATCTCGCGGGGCCCGACGACATCTACATCTCGCCTTCGCAGATCCGCCGCTTCTCGTTACGCACCGGCGACACCGTCGAAGGGCATATCCGTTCGCCGAAAGACGGCGAGCGCTACTTCGCGCTGCTCAAGGTCAACACGATCAATTTCGAAGACCCCGAGAAGGTCCGCCACAAGGTTCACTTCGACAACCTGACGCCGCTCTATCCCGACGAGCGGATCAAGATGGAAATCGAAGACCCGACGCGCAAAGACAATTCGGCGCGCATCATCGATGTGGTGGCCCCGCTCGGCAAAGGCCAGCGCGGTCTCATCGTCGCGCCGCCGCGTACCGGTAAGACTGTTCTCCTGCAGAACATCGCGCACTCGATTACGGCCAATCATCCGGAATGCTATCTGATCGTGCTTCTGATCGACGAACGTCCGGAAGAAGTCACCGACATGCAGCGCTCGGTGAAGGGCGAGGTCGTTTCCTCGACCTTCGACGAGCCGGCGTCGCGTCACGTTGCGGTTGCCGAAATGGTGATCGAAAAGGCGAAGCGCCTCGTCGAGCACGGCCGCGACGTCGTGATCCTGCTCGACTCGATCACGCGTCTTGGCCGCGCCTACAACACGGTTGTCCCGTCATCGGGCAAGGTGCTCACGGGCGGTGTCGATGCGAACGCGCTGCAACGCCCGAAGCGCTTCTTCGGTGCCGCGCGTAACATCGAAGAAGGTGGCTCGCTCACCATCATCGCGACCGCGCTGATCGATACTGGCTCGCGCATGGACGAAGTCATTTTCGAAGAGTTCAAAGGCACTGGTAACTCGGAAATCATCCTCGACCGCAAGGTTTCGGATAAGCGCGTGTTCCCGGCGATGGACATCACTCGCTCCGGCACCCGCAAGGAAGAGCTGCTCGTCGCGCCGGATCAGCTCAAGAAGATGTATGTACTCCGCCGCATCCTCAACCCGATGGGCACGGTCGATGCGATCGAATTCCTCATCGACAAGCTCAAGCAGACGAAGAACAACGCGGAATTCTTCGACAGCATGAACACCTAACCAAGACAGAGAAGCCCGGTAGCGATACCGGGCTTTTTTATTTCTGCATATTCAGGAGTGGCAGATGAAGCGGATCGTTTTCGCAGGTATCGGCTTGGCGTTCGGATTATTCGCTGCGAATGCGGCAACGCCTTTCGACGGCAAGTGGCAGGCGATGCTGGTTTGTCCGGATTGGAAGGAAGCCAAAGGCTATACCTACCTCTTCACGGGCGCAGTGAAGGACGGCGTGTTTCACGCAAAAGCCGAAGACAAGCGTGACGGCGCGCTTGTCATGAACGGCGAGATAAAGCCTGACGGGACGGCGCTTTTGAAGGTCACGGGCAAAGTCGGGAATCCCGACTACGCGATCAAGAATGCGCCAACGGGCACACCGGTCAATTTCGACGTGCAGTCGAAGTTGGACGGAAAGCGCGGCACAGGATCGCGCGTTGCCGGTCGCAAATGCGACGTGAGTTTCTCAAAACAGTAAGCGCAATACCGCAAAGAAAAAGCCCGGCAGCAATGCCGGGCTTTTTTGTTGGCGCCTTCGCGCGCCCTACGCCGGTGCGAGATTTCGCTTCGATACGTAGATCGCAAACAGCGTCGCGGTCAGATACATCGCGAGCGTGTAGATGCCCGGCACGAGCGACGCCGCCGGATTGTTCAGCACGTTCAGCGCGACATAGATCGCAAGTGCGGTGTTGTGAATCCCGATCTCCATGGTGATCGCGATGGCCTGCCGCTCCGGCAGTTTCAACCCGAGCGGTGCGAGATAGCCGGTCAGCATGCTCACGATGTTGAAGAGCAGGCAGGCCAGGCCCACGGCGACGATGCTGTCCAGCAGCTTCGAGCGCTCGATATAGATCGCCGCAAGAATCAGGATCGCGAGTACTACGACCGAGAAGATCTTGATCGGCTTTTCCATGCGCTTCGCGAAGGCTTCCGAGCGGGAGCGTACGAACATGCCAATCAGCACCGGTACCAGAATGATGGCCGCGACTTCGACAATCTTGCGATGCGGCGGCGGCACGTACTGGCCGGCGCCGAAGAAATACTCGAGCGCAAGATTGATCACGATCGGAAGGGTCACGAGCGCGAGCACGCTGTTCACCGCGGTCAGCGTGATGTTGAGCGCGACATCACCCTTCGCGAGATGGCTGTAGATATTCGCAGTTGCGCCGCCGGGTGCGGCCGCAACCAGCATCAGTCCGAGCGCAAGGTCCGGCGGCAGCTTGAGGACGATTGCGATCAGCGCGGCCGCAAATGGCAACAAAACGACCTGAAGAAAAAGTCCGAAGCCGACCGCGAGCGGATAGCGCGCAACGCGCTTGAAGTCGTCCATCGTGAGACTGAGGCCGAGACCGAACATGATGATGCCGATGGAAAGCGGCAATAGGAGATCGGTCAGAATGGACGCTTGCATGGTCGTTCGCCCCCGAGAATTTATCTGTTGGAGTGCAAGCTAGGGAAAGCGCGCGTCACGCGCAATCCGCAGTGCGGCATCGGGTTATGTCGTGAGCGCCTCAGCGAGCTTCGCCGGATCGGTGATCGGCAGCGAGCAGACCTCGCCGCGGCAAACGAAGGCAGCGCCCTCGGCATTTGTTGCGGCGACTTTCTCACGGGCAGGGTGATCGTCCGGAAGCAAGGACTCGCCGGGCGCGCGCAGCAGGACCGAAGCGAGGAATGATCCTGAGAGCGCCGCCTTTGCGAATTCTCGCGCGCGGGTTCCGGTCACGACGATTTCGGTAAGCCGAAGCCGGGTATCAAGCGCGGCGAGCAATGCGGCATGGCCGAAGAGGTTGGCGGCCGCGAGCGGCAGAGCCCCGTCGAACAGCTGGTCCACCTTTTCACGATAGGAATATGTTCCTGTGAGAGCCGCGAGCCTTGCAAGGTTCTGCGCCATCCATCCATGGGGGTTAGGGATCGCGTCGTCGCGCGTCGAGTTCGGCCGCAGGATCAATTCGCCGCCGTCGTCAGCGGTTAAAAAATATCCGCCCGTCTCCGGCGAGGCGTAATGCTTGTCGAGCAACCGCTGCCACTCCATCGCGCTCTCAAGATAACTGAACTTCCCCGTCGCATTATGGAGCGCGAGTGCGGCGCGGATCATTGATCCGTAGTCGGACGACAGACCAGGAAAAAGAAGAGTGCCTTCGCGGTAAGAGTGCCCGAGCCGTCCGCTTCTCGTCATCGAGATGGCGACAAATCGGAAGGCGCGCTCGCCGAGTTCGATCCATTCCTTTTCCGCGAACATGGCGCCGGCGTGCGCGAGCGCCGCAGTCATCAATCCGTTCCAGTCGGCGAGCACTTTGTCGTCGAGACCGGGCCGGACTCGTTTTGCGCGAGTGTCTAAAAGTTTCGCGCGGAGCGAGACGAGCCTTGCCTCTTCTTCGGCCGAGGCGCTTCCCGACAGAAGCCGGTTCGGAATGTTGTGGCCTTCGAAATTGCCGTCGCGGGTGATGTCGTAGGCCTTCGCGAAGAAGGCGGCGTCGCCCGCGCCAAGGATGGTTTCGATCTCGGCAAGCGACCAGACGTAGAACTTGCCCTCCTCGCCTTCGGAGTCAGCGTCCAAGCTGGAGGCGAAGCCGCCGCCTTCGACGATCATCTCGCGCTTCAGCCATTCCACCGTCTCGCGCGCGCGGCGGCGGAACAGATCGTCGCCGGTTTTCTTCCAGGCGAGCGCCAAGAGTTCGAGGAGCTGCGCATTGTCGTAAAGCATCTTCTCGAAGTGCGGCACGAGCCAGCGGTCGTCGACCGAGTAGCGCGAGAAGCCGCCGCCCACATGATCGTAGATGCCGCCCTCGCACATCTTCCGGAGTGAGACGATCACCGCATCGAAGAACGATTCGGATCCGGTCCGTTCGCCTGCGCGCCAGAGAAATTCCAGGATTGCGCATTGGGGAAATTTCGGCGCGCCGCGGATACCGCCCTTTTCCATATCGATCAGGTTCAGAAATTGGCCGGCGAGCTTGTCCAGCTCAACGATGCCGATCGTGACCTTTCCCGCGGGCCGCGCCTTTTCGCGCAGAGCGATCAGCAGCGCATCGCGGTTCTTGCCGACCTTCTCCGGCTCGTCGCGATAGATGCGCGAGAGCTCGTGAAGCACGTCCGTGAATCCGGGTCGTCCGTATTGGGCGGTCTTCGGAAAATAGGTCCCACCCCAGAACGGCTTTCCATCTGCGTCCAGAAACATCGTGAGCGGCCAGCCGCCCTGCTCGCCGAGATGCTGGAGCGCGGTCATGTAGATCTCATCGACTTCCGGCCGCTCCTCGCGATCGACTTTGATGTTCACGAAGAGATCGTTCATCACGGCCGCCGTCGCCTCGTCCTCGAAGCTTTCGTGCGCCATGACGTGGCACCAGTGGCAGGCGGCATAGCCGATCGAGAGAAGAACGGGCTTGTTTGTCTGCCGCGCCTCGGCGAATGCTTCCGGCGACCAGGGCCACCAGTTCACCGGATTGTCTTTGTGCTGGATGAGGTAGGGGCTGGTTTCGTTGGCGAGGCGATTTTCTGACATGCGGTTTTCTAACACGATGATCGGCGGGGCGTTCGCGTGAGCGAGGATACGATTTTCGCTCTCTCCAGCGGCCGCCTTCCGGCGGCGATTGCGGTTGTTCGGATCAGCGGAATCAACGCTCGAGTCGGACTCGAAACGTTTGGCGTGAAATTACCTGAGCCGCGCCGCGCGGCGCGCGCGCAACTCATCGACCCTGATTCACGTGAAACACTCGACGACGCTTTGGCGCTCTGGTTTCCAGGACCCCGGAGCGAGACCGGCGAAGACACGGTCGAACTGCATCTGCACGGTGGCCGTGCGGTGCTCGCGAAAGTCTTTGCGGTGCTGGGCGCTCTACCCGGCTTCCGCCCGGCCGAGGCCGGGGAGTTCACGAAGCGCGCAGTGCTGAACGGCAAGATGGATCTCGCCAACGCAGAAGGTCTTGGCGATCTCGTTTCCGCCGAAACCGAAGCGCAGCGCCGGCAGGCGATGAATCAATATCAGGGTGCGCTTTCGAGGAAGGTCGAGGCCTGGCGCGAGCAGTTGATCGCCGCGATGGCGCTCATCGAAGCCAATCTCGACTTCTCCGATGAAGCGGATGTGCCGGAGAATCTGATGGCGCCAGCGGCTGCAGTCGCGCGCCAGATGCTTTCGGAGATTGAAGCGGCTCTTGCGGATGCCCGTCGTGGCGAGCGGCTCCGCGAAGGCTTCTCGGTCGCGATTGCCGGCGCGCCGAATGCGGGAAAATCGACGCTCTTGAATGCGCTCGCCCAGCGCGATGTGGCAATTGTATCTGACATCCCCGGCACTACCCGCGATGTGATCGAAGTCGCACTCGATTTAAACGGCGTGCCGGTGGTGCTGATTGATACAGCTGGTATCCGCGAAACAACCGATCCCATCGAGCTGGAGGGCGTGCGCCGCGCGATGGCGCGGGCGGAGGCCGCAGATCTCGTGTTGTTGCTCGAACCCACGGGCGGCGTTTCAATTTATCTTCCGATCCAGCCGCATCAGACGCTTTGGCGCATCAGGACTAAATCTGACCTGATCGATTCAGACTCGAAACAATCCTTGAGTCAGAAAGACTCTCTTTCGATCTCCGCGAAGACCGGTGCTGGAATCGATGAGTTGCTCAAGCGACTGTCGAAAGAAGCGGACCGCTTCGCCGGCGAACCTGCGCTGGTTACGCGCGAACGTCAGCGCGTGGCTTTGGGCGAAGCGGCACTGCGCATTTCATCGTCGCTCGCACTCACGAGGCCGGGCCAGGAAGAATTGTTTGCTGAAGAGCTACGCCTCGCCGCGCGATCGCTTGGCCGCGTTACGGGACGTGTCGACGTCGAAGACGTACTCGACAAGATCTTCAGTTCTTTCTGTATTGGTAAATGAAAGGTTAACGCGCGGATGGCGCGTGTTTCACGTGAAACACGCCTTTGACGAGTCCCCGTTTCGAGTTACAGGGACACCATATGCAGACATTCGACGTCATCGTTGTAGGTGGAGGCCACGCCGGCTCTGAAGCAGCCAGCGCTAGCGCACGCATGGGCGCGAAGACCGCACTCGTCACGCATAAGTTCGCGACCATCGGTGCGATGTCCTGCAATCCCGCGATCGGAGGCCTAGGCAAAGGGCACCTCGTTCGCGAGGTCGATGCGCTCGATGGCTTGATGGGACGCGTTGCGGATGCTGCGGGTATCCAATTCAGAGTGCTGAACAAGCGCAAAGGTCCGGCGGTACGCGGACCGCGCGCGCAGGCGGACCGCAAGCTCTACGCGGCGGCGATGCAGCGCGAACTTTCTGCGCAGCCAAATCTCACGATCATCGAAGGCGAGGTCGACGATCTCGTACTGTCGAATGGAAAGATCGCTGGCGTTCGTCTCGGCGACGGCCGCGAGTTCGCGTGTGGTGCAGTGGTGCTCACTACAGGCACGTTTCTGCGCGGTCTGATCCATATCGGCGAGCAACAGATCCCTGCGGGCCGCGCTGGCGAAGCACCAGCGATGGGCCTTTCGAAAACACTGGCCGCGTTCAACATCACACTCGCGCGTCTCAAGACCGGCACACCGCCGCGTCTCGACGGCAAGACCATCGACTGGAAGTCGCTTGAGATGCAGCCCGGCGACAATCCGCCTGAGCCGTTCTCGATGCTGACTGCGAAGATCGAAAACCGTCAGGTGGAGTGCGGAATCACGCGCACGACCGAAGCGACACACCAGGTCATTCGCGACAACATCCATCGCTCGGCGATGTATTCGGGCCGCATCGAAAGCCGCGGCCCGCGTTATTGCCCTTCAATCGAAGACAAGATCGTGCGCTTCGGCGAGCGCGACGGGCACCAAATTTTCCTCGAGCCGGAAGGGCTCGAAGACGACACCGTTTATCCGAACGGCATTTCGACTTCGCTTCCCGAGGACGTGCAGCAGGCGCTGCTTGCGACGATCCCGGGGCTTGAGAAGGTCGCGATGAAGCGCTGCGGCTATGCGATCGAATACGACCACGTCGATCCGCGCGAACTCATCGCATCGCTAGAGACCAAGAAAATTCCCGGCCTCTTCCTCGCCGGTCAGATCAACGGCACGACCGGATACGAAGAGGCGGCAGCGCAAGGACTGGTCGCGGGCTTGAATGCTGCCCGGCGCGCCGGTGGCGGCGATGCAATCACCTTCGACCGCACTGAGGCCTATCTCGGCGTAATGATCGACGATCTGATCACCCGCGGCGTCACCGAGCCCTATCGGATGTTCACATCCCGCGCCGAATATCGTCTCGCACTTCGCGCCGACAATGCCGACCAGCGGCTGACGGCAAAGGGCGTTGCGCTGGGCTGCGTCGGTTCAGTTCGAGCAAATGCATTCGAAAAGAAACTATCGGCGCTGAATGCAGCTCGCGCTGAGGCGAAGTCGATCTCCGTCACGCCGAACGAGGCCGATCGATTCGGTATCGTTCTGAACCGCGACGGACAACGCCGCACGGCCTTCGACCTCTTGTCCTATTCGAACATCGAGACTGAACAAGTCGCGAAAGTCTGGCCGGGTCTTTCCAGTCTTGAGCCGGCCATCGCTAAGCAGCTTGAGATCGATGCGAAGTATTCGGTCTATCTCGACCGCCAACGCGAGGACGCCGAACGTTTTCGCCGCGATGAGGCGATGAACCTGCCAGAGACGATGGACTTCGACGCGATCCCCGGCCTGTCGAATGAGCTTCGCACGAAGCTCCAGACCGTGCGGCCGAGGACGCTTGGCCACGCGAACCGTATCGAAGGCATGACGCCAGCAGCACTCGGTCTTCTCGCGCTTCACGCGCGCCGCAAGGCCGGATGATCGACGAAAAAATTCTCGCAAAGGATCGCGAAGCGGCGCTTCGAATCACGCCCGTTTCACGTGAAACAGCGGAACGGCTCGATCGCTTCGTCGAACATTTTTTGAAATGGCAGCGCGTCGTGCAGCTCGCCTCACCTTCGACCTTGAACACACTCTGGACGCGTCACATCGCAGACAGCCTGCAGCTGCTGCCGGATCTCGAAGACGCAAAAGAAGTTGTGGATGTTGGAAGCGGCGGCGGCTTTCCTGGCCTCGTGCTTTCGATCTCTGCGCCGGATAAAAAATTTCATCTGGTCGAGAGCGACACGCGCAAAGCATCCTTTCTTCGCGAGGCTGCACGCGTCTCAAATTCGACTGCGGAAGTTTATGCGGAAAGGGTCGAGTCGGTAGCGAAACGGATCAACACAGGAATTCACATGGTCACTGCGCGGGCCTTCGCGCCGTTGCCGAAGTTGCTAGAACTCACCGACCCATTTCTTCAAAGCGGCGCGAGAGCGGTATTTCTTAAGTCACAAGATATAGATGACGAATTGACTACAGCCGCTAAATCTTGGACCGTTAACTATCGATTAAGGAACAGCCTGACCGATCCGCGTGGTAGAATCCTCCTGATCGACAAGGCAGAGCGGCGGTAACGCTTTTTGGATGCGGCCATGACCAACTCACTTCGTCCCCGGGTACTTTCCCTCGCCAATCAAAAAGGCGGGGTCGGGAAGACCACGACGGCTATCAATCTCGGCACGGCGCTCGCCGCGATCGGAGAGCGGGTGCTGATCGTTGACCTCGACCCGCAGGGCAACGCTTCGACCGGCCTTGGCATCGACCGCAAGGATCGCGATCGCTCCACCTTTGACGTGCTGGTCGGCGACTCGGACATCCAGGCGACGATCCGCGAGACGGCTGTCCCCGGTCTTCACATCGCACCATCGACGCTCGACCTCTCGGGACTCGAACTTTCGCTCGCAACCCAGAAGGACCGCGCCTACCGGCTCCGGGACGCAGTAGGAAAACTTTCCCGTCCGACACGGGCCGCCGACGGTCAGCTCGCGGGCGACGGTTACTCTTATGTATTGGTCGACTGCCCGCCGTCGCTCAATCTCCTCACCGTCAACGCGATGGCTGCTTCCGACGCGGTACTCGTTCCATTGCAGTGTGAGTTCTTCGCGCTCGAAGGTCTCTCGCAACTTCTGAAGACGGTCGAGCAGGTGAAGATGAGCCTGAACCCGACCCTCTCGATCCACGGCATCGTGCTGACCATGTATGACGCGCGCAACAATCTTTCCGATCAGGTTGTCGCCGACGTGCGCCAGTTCATGGGCAAGAAAGTTTTCGACACCGTGATCCCGCGCAACGTGCGCGTGTCGGAAGCACCATCCTACGGCAAACCCGTGCTGCTCTACGATCTGAAGTGCGTCGGCAGTCAGGCGTATCTCAAACTTGCATCTGAAATCGTGCAGCGCGAACGCGCGCTCGCGGCTGCGGCCGCATAATTCGGTAGTGCGGGAAAAGCGATAATGGCGATGGCGGAAGAACGCTCACGACTGGGACGGGGACTGGCGGCGCTGATCGGCGACGTCGGCGATGAAACGGCTGCGGTCGATCGCGCGCGCGGACAACGCCGTGTGCCGATCGAGTATGTGAAGGCCAATCCCAAAAATCCGCGCAAGCAGTTCGACTCCGAAGAGCTCGACAATCTTTCCGCGTCAATTCGCGAAAAAGGAATCCTGCAGCCCATTCTGGTTCGCCCGGTCAGCGGCAAGAAGGACGCGTTCGAGATCGTTGCCGGCGAACGCCGCTGGCGCGCGGCGCAACGTGCCGGCGTTCACGATGTGCCGATCACGATCCTTGAGATCAACGACAAGGAAGCGCTTGAGATCGCGATCGTCGAAAACGTTCAGCGCGCCGATCTCAATCCGCTGGAAGAAGCGGCAGGTTATGAAAACCTGATCGAGCAGTTCAGTTACAGCCAGAACGATCTCGCGAAAGTCGTCGGCAAAAGCCGCAGCCATATCGCAAACACGCTGCGGCTCCTGAAGCTGCCGAACTCGGTCAAAAAATTTCTCTCTGAAGGAAAACTGACCGCGGGTCACGCACGCGCGCTGCTCGCGCACGACGATCCGGAGAAGCTCGCCAAGGCGATCGTCGATGGCGGCATGAACGTACGTGACGTCGAAGCACTCACGCCGAACGAGCGGAAGACATCGAAGACGAAAGCCGGCGCGAAAGCGAAGCCTTCGAAATCCGCGGACGTGCGTTCGCTGGAAAAGAAACTGGTCGATCAGCTTGGCATGTCGGTCGCGATCAACAATCGGGGCGCGAAGGGCGAGATGAAGATCAAGTACAAGACGCTCGAGCAGCTGGATGCGCTCTGCCGCAAGCTCGGCGTTCGTTACTAAAAGCCCTTGATTTAAGCGGACTTTCGCTTGCCGCGTTCGGCGAGCGAAAGTATCGCGCGCTCCGCAATCGTCTCTGCAAGCGCGGACGAGCGGCGCGACTCGAGTTCGGCTTCACCCAACGCAATGAGTGCGTTTTCGATGCTGCGCGAGCCCAAGCGGCGAAGCGCGCGCTTGTGATCTTCCGTCCTTCGCCAGAACACCCGGTTTCGTTTCAATACGCTTTCGGTGTCTTCGCCGGCCTCGACTTGAAGGCTCATGCGATGCAGCGACGAGAGGTGGCGGATGGCGGCATTGATGATACTCGCAGGCGAAGTGCCGGCTTCGCGCGCAAGCGCCCATGCACGAAGTGCTGCTTTTGAATCGCCGGCGGCGGCGGCATCCAGCACATCGTCAATCGCAAGGCCCGAGGCATCCGCCACGACGGCGCGGACATCGGCGAGCGTGATTTTTTTTGTGTCGCCGACGTAGAAGATGAGCTTCTCGATCTCGGCGCGCGTGGACAAACGATCCGAACCGACGAGGCTGATCAGCGCCTCCTTGGCGTCACGATCCATCGAGAGACCGGCGCGCAGAACAGAGCTGTCGATCAACGCGCCGATGGTGCGTGCGTCGTCGTCATAACAGGGAATTACTGCGGCTGATTTCGCAGCTTCGCAGGCGGTGCGTAGCGGAGAGTTTTTGGCGAGATCGCCGGCTTCGATCGCGATCAATGTTTCGCGTGATGGATCTTCGAGAAGGGGTTTCAGACCATCGACGAAAGAGCGGCCGCCAGCGCGTACATGAAGAATACGCTTGTCCCCGAAGAGGCCGATGGTGCGGGCTTCATCCGAGAGTTTGCCGGGGTTGGACGCGAGCGCGTCGCCATCGAGCGTCACAACGGTGAAATCGTCAGTGGCTTTCCCGCGAACGTTTTTCAGAAGCGTTTCGATACGCTCGCTCACCAGGCCGCGGTTCGGCCCGTAAATCAGGACGACCGGAAAGCGCGGATCGGGGTCTTCGCAGAAGGAGTCGTAGTCGCTGCGCGGTAACGCGACCATGCGAGAAGCGTCAGGTGCGGGTCAGGAAATAGGACGCAAGACGCGAGCGGATCTGCTCGGCGACGAGTTTGGCGGCGCGGTTCTGCGCATCGCGCACGGCGCGCATGCCGGCATAACGCTGCTGCGAGCGGTCGATGGAAATACGCGCGAGCGCTTTTTCCGAGAGCACGACTTTGTCGTTCGCGACATCGAGCACGCGATACGTAACGTCGAGGGTCACGGTTTCGGAAGTCGCGCGGCCCGACTGCACGTCGACGAGAGGTGTCTGCGAACCCGATGTGATCGTCATCGCGAGCTTGTAGGGTGCGCCGACCGGATTGCCCTGGCCACCGGTGAGTTCGAAGATCAGATCGTTGCGGATTTCCTGGCCGAGGCGGCCCTGAATTTCGAGAATTTCGACCTGGCGCAGTTCGTCACGCAATTTCGCGCCGGCCCCGAACAGCGTCGATTGGCCGTACATCGGCTGGAAGCAGCCGCCCAGCGATACCGCGAGCACCAGTATCCCAAGCGCCTGCCAAGCCTTTGAAATGGTTGAGTTACGCGACGACATTCACGATTCTCTGCGGGACCACCACGATCCGCTTCGGGGCTTTGCCGCCCAGGGCCTGTTGTACCGCATCCAATGCTAACACGGCCTTTTCGACTTCGCCCGCCGGGGCGTCCCTCGAAACCGTCACGTCAGCCCGTTTCTTCCCGTTAATCTGAACAGGCAGGGTAATTGTGTCTTCTACGAGGAGGGCCGATTCCACGGCCGGCCAAGGCTCTTCCGCGATTAACTTTTTATGGCCGAGCGCGGCCCAGCACTCGTCGGCGAGATGCGGCATCATGGGTGCTGCGATCTGCACCAGAATTTCCGCAGCCTCGCGGAAGGCATAAGCGAGATCAGGCGCGGGCTGCTTGTTTGCTTCCACGGCAGCACCGATCGCATTCGCCGCTTCATAAATATGCGCGACGCAACGATTGAAGCGGAGCTTCTCGATGTCCTCGCCAACGCGCGAAAGCGCAATATGCGCGGCTTTGCGAACTGCAATCGCGATATCCGAAAACTGCGCAGGCTTTGCAGTACCGGACTTCGCGCCGATTTCAGCGAGTTCGTTCGCGATACGATAGAGCCGTTGCACGAAGCGTGACGCGCCCTGCAAGCGATCTTCGGTCCACTCCACGTCGCGCTCGGGCGGCGAGTCGGACAGCATGAACCAGCGCGCAACATCGGCGCCGTAGGTTTCCATGATGTCGTCGGGATCGACGGTGTTGCGCTTGCTCTTCGACATCTTCTCGATCGGACCGATCACGACCGGCTCGTTGTTCGAGAGCAAAGTCGCGGTTCGTTTCTCGCCGTCGAGTTCGATTTTGATTTCAGCGGGCGAGGCGAAGGTACCGTCCTTCTTCTGATACGTCTCGTGGACGACCATGCCTTGTGTGAAGAGTCCCTTGAACGGCTCGTCGATATTGGCGTGACCCGTCTTCTTCATCGCGCGCGTGAAGAAGCGCGAATACAAGAGATGCAAGATCGCGTGCTCGACGCCGCCGATATATTGATCGACCGGCATCCAGTAGTCGGCGGCTTTTTTATCCGTCGGCGTTTTTGCATCCGGTGCCGTGAAGCGCAGGAAGTACCAGGACGAGTCGACGAACGTATCCATCGTGTCGGTCTCGCGGCGCGCGTTGCCGCCGCAGCTCGGGCACGAGACGCTCTTCCACTTGGTATGACGGTCCAGCGGATTGCCGGGACGATCGAACTCGATGTCTTCCGGCAATTCTACCGGCAGGTTGTCGTCCTTCTCCGCCACCACACCGCACTTCTCGCAGTGAATGACCGGAATCGGACAGCCCCAATAACGCTGACGCGAAATACCCCAGTCCCGCAGGCGGAATTGCACCTGACGCTGAGCGACCGGACGATTGCCGATGCTTTGTTTTTCCAGCCTTTTTGCGACTTCTTCCTTCGCCTGCTCGACGCTCATGCCGTCGAGAAAGCGCGAGTTCGCAAGCTTCCCGTCTTCAACATAAGCCTCGTTGCCGACGTCGAAAGTTTTCGGATCGGCGCCCTCCGGCACGACGACTGGACGAACGGGCAGGCCGTATTTGCGCGCAAAATCCAAGTCGCGCTGGTCGTGCGCGGGGCAGCCGAAGATCGCGCCGGTGCCGTATTCCATCAGCACGAAGTTCGCGATGTAAACCGGCAATTCCCATTTCTCATCGAACGGATGCTTCGCGCGCAAGCCGGTGTCGAAGCCAAGCTTCTCCGCCTTGTCGATCGCTTCCTGCGCGGTGCCGATCTTTTTGCACTCGTCGATGAAGCTGACTGCTTTCGGATCGCGCGCCGCCACCGCTTTTGCAATCGGATGATCCGGTGAGATTGCGAGGAACGAAGCACCGAACAGCGTATCGTGGCGCGTCGTGAAAACTTCGACTTCGCCGAACTCGCCTTCGGGCTTTGCCAGCATGAAGCGGCACAGCAAACCTTCGGAGCGGCCGATCCAGTTCTTCTGCATCAGCCGGACTTTTTCCGGCCAGCGGTCCAACGTATCGAGCGCGTCGAGCAACTCCTGCGAATAATCCGTGATCTTGAAGAACCACTGCGTCAGCTCGCGCTGCTCGACTTCCGCGCCCGAGCGCCAGCCCTTGCCGTCGATGACCTGCTCGTTCGCGAGCACGGTCATGTCCACCGGATCCCAATTCACTTTCGAAATTTTGCGCTCGACGAGTCCGGCCTTCCAGAAATCGAGAAACATTTTCTGCTGGTGGCGGTAGTAACTCGGATCGCAGGTTGCGACTTCGCGGCTCCAGTCGAGGGACAAGCCCATCGACTTCAGCTGCTTCTTCATGGTGTCGATGTTTTCGTAGGTCCACTTCTTCGGGTGAACCTTGTTCTGCATTGCCGCGTTTTCGGCGGGCATGCCGAAGGCGTCCCAGCCCATCGGGTGCAGAACGTTTTTGCCTTTCGCGCGGTGATAGCGCGCGACCACGTCGCCCATCGTGTAATTGCGGACGTGGCCCATGTGGATGCGCCCCGACGGATAGGGGAACATCTCGAGCACATAATATTTGGGACGCGGGTCGTCGTTCTTCGTCTTGAAGATTTCGCGCTGATCCCAGATTTTCTGCCAGCGGGGCTCCGCCTCGCGGGCGTTGTAACGCTCGTTTTTCATGGGTCTTACTTGGCTTTGGAACGGGCGGTACGAACCACGAATCGCCACGCCAAGCAATGGTTTAGGCCTTGTCAGGGTTAGCTTCCGGGCGCAGATAGGCCAAATGAGTGCCCTGGCCGCCGAAAATCTCCGCGAAGTGCGGAATCAGATCGAAAAGGCTGCGAAAGCAGCACGCCGCGAGGCGTCCTCGGTTCGCTTGATCGCAATCTCCAAAACCTTCGCCGCGGACGAAATCGTGCCGGTGATCGAGGCCGGCCAGCGGTTGTTCGGCGAGAACCGGGTGCAGGAAGCAAAAGCCAAGTGGCCTGCGTTGCGCGAGCGCTTCAAGGGAATCGAACTGCATCTCGTTGGTCCGCTGCAATCCAACAAGGTGAAAGAAGCGCTCTCGCTGTTCGATGCCATCCATTCGGTGGACCGGCCCAAGCTTGCTGCCGAACTCGCGAAGGAAATTCAGAAAGAGGGACGCGCACCGCAGCTTTTCGTGCAGGTGAACACCGGCGCGGAACCGCAGAAAGCAGGTGTGTTGCCGGAAGAGACGGACGCTTTCATCAAAGAGTGCCGCGAAAGTTATTCTTTGGAAATTGCGGGTCTCATGTGCATTCCGCCGGTCGAAGAAGCGCCGGCGCCGCACTTCGCACTCACGAAGAAAATCGCCGAACGCAACGGATTAAAATTGCTTTCGATGGGAATGAGCGCGGATTTCGAAAGTGCGATCAACTTCGGCGCGACGCATGTGCGGGTCGGGAGTGCAATTTTCGGCTCAAGGCCGAAGATCGAAGCCTAACGAATCTCGATCCAGCAATCGCGTGCGATCAGCGACAAGAGTTTCTGCAAATCACCGCGCCTGAGCGCGACACAGCCCGCAGTCGGCGTGAAATCTTTTCGCGCAAAGTGAATAAAGACAGCGCTGCCGCGATAAGGAATGCGCGGGCGCGTGTTGTGATCGAGTTCGATGATGAGATCGTAGAGATGATCGTCGCGCCACAAGCGGTCCGCGGTACTCGCGGGCGATACTTTCACCGGACGATTGTAATTCCTGTCGCGCGGGTCTTCGCACCAGCCGTCGTCTTTTCGTATCGCCTGCATCGGAAGCGTCGAACGGATGTAAGGCAGGCGGTCTTGCCGCCACCAAAGCCGCAGGAGTTTAAAGCGCCCGCGCGGTGTGCCGCCGTCGCCTTCGCGCTTGTCGGCGCGAATCCCGCCACGGCCCAGGGCAACCGGAAAAACGCGATTTCCGGCGGTCAGGTGCCCGCGTGTTGGGCAGCCGGCCGCCCGCGAGACCCGAATCAGGGTTAAGCCTCTGCGCTTCAGCACGTTTTCCCGTCTCGTTCCGCCAATACACAAAAGCGTGTAACCTCAAACCCTTGCTTGGCAAGGGCGGTTTGGCTACTCCCCCGGCCACGAAGAATTTTAAACGGGTTAGAACCGCCTCATGGCCAATGCTCGCACGATTGTCGTCGTCGATGACGACGCTGAACTGCGCGAAACGCTGATCGAGCAACTCGCGCTGCATCAGGAATTTGTGACGGAGTCCGCGGAGACCGCGCAAGCGGCTATCGAGCGCGCGAAGCTTGGCCACATCGATCTCCTGATCATGGACGTCGGCCTGCCGGACATGGACGGGCGCGAAGCCGTGCGCGTGATGCGCAAGAACGGTTTCAAGTCGCCGGTGATTATGCTCACGGGTCACGATACCGATTCCGACACGGTGTTGGGCCTCGAGGCAGGCGCGAACGATTACGTGACCAAGCCTTTCAAGTTCGCGGTGCTGCTCGCGCGCATCCGTGCGCAGCTTCGCAGCCACGAAGCGAGCGAGGACGCGATCTTTCCGGTCGGACATTATTCCTTCCGGCCGGGCGCGAAGCTGCTCGTCGACGACAAGGGCAAGAAGACGCGCCTCACCGAAAAGGAAACCGCGATCCTGCGCTATCTCTACCGCGCCGGAAAAACGCCGGTGCCGCGCGATCAACTGCTCACGGAAGTCTGGGGCTATAATTCCGGCGTGACCACGCACACGCTGGAAACGCACATCTATCGCCTTCGCCAGAAGATCGAGAAAGATCCTTCGAACGCGGCCCTCCTCGTCACCGAGGGCGGCGGCTACAAACTCGTTCCGTAAAAAAGCATGGCGCTCGACGACGACATTCTCTTCCTGCGCCGGATTTCCACCTTCCGCGTACTCGGCCCCGATGCGTTGCGTGTGCTCGCGATCAGCGTCGAGAAAATTCATCTTCGCGCAGGCGATGTTCTCTTCGAGGAAGGCGATCCCGCCGACAGCGCCTATGCAATCGAAGCCGGCGTGATCCGGCTGCGCCGCGGCAAGGACAAGGCGCTCGACGATCCGCTGCTCTTCAAAACGGGCGCACTGATCGGCGAAAGCGCATTGATGGTGGAAACCGACCGCCCTGCTTCGGCCATCGCGATGGAGCCCTCGACGCTTTTCAAGATTTCTCGCGGGATGTTCATGCGTATGCTGGAGAGCGATGTCGAAGCGGCTATGGGTCTGCGGGAGATGATTTCCCGCCGGATCGACGCAGCGCTCGACGATCTCGATACGGTGCTGCCGCGCTTCGAGCAAAAAGCCTAAGATTTTTTATTAAAGCGCGAATTCCGCGATCACCGGGACATGATCGGAAGGCTGCTGCCAGCCGCGCGAAGGTTTGAACACCTTCATGTTCTGCGCGGTACCTTCGAGTGCCGGACTTGCCCAGATGTGATCGAGCCTGCGGCCGCGATCGGCGGCTTTCCAGTTGTCGGCTGCGCGATAACTCCACCATGTATAGAGCTTCTGATCGTCCGGCACGAAGCCGCGCATGACGTCGATCCAATTGCCCGCTGCGCGCGCGTGCTCGAACTTGCCCACTTCCACCGGCGTGTGGCTCACAACCTTCAACATCTGCTTGTGACTCCAGACGTCGTGTTCGCGTGGCGCCACGTTGAGGTCGCCGACCAGGATCGAGCGTGTACCGCTCTTCGCATCTTTCGTCACCGAGCAGGTCGCGAGCTCGTCCAGAAATTGCAGTTTGTGTTCGAATTTCACGTTCAGCGCGGGATCAGGAATGTCACCGCCAGCCGGAACGTAGAAATTATGAACCGTGAGCGGCTTCGAAAGTCCGGCCTTCTTTTCAAAAGTCGCGGAGATATGGCGCGCATCGTTTTTGCCGCAGAAGAAATTTTTGCTCTGATCCTGAAACGGATGGCGCGAGATCACGGCGACGCCGTGATAGCCCTTCTGGCCGTGGATCGCGATGTGCTCGTAGCCGATCTTCGCGAAATCCTTGAACGGAAATTTATCGTCCGGACATTTCGTTTCCTGCAGGCAAAGCACGTCGGGTGCGAAGCGCGCGAGAAAACGCTTCACCTGCGGAAAGCGGAGACGGACGGAATTGATGTTCCAGGTCGCTACCGAGAACGTCACTGCTGATAGCGCGTGAAGTCGATCCGGAACAGGCCGGGATCCGGCCGCGTCTTGGCATCGAGATCGTAAACCGAAACGGTGGTGTCGAAGCCTTGCGGATCGGTGATGGTCCACTGCTTCAACTGATTGTCCTTCGCGCCGAACAGCATGCGCAGACGATGCGTGCCCGCAATCTGGGATTTCTCTTCGATCACCACGGTGACGAAGAGTTCGTCCTGGAAGACGTTAGTGATGTTGCTGTCGCGCAGCAGATCGATCTTTTCCGCGAGCAGGAAGCGAAGCGGCGTCTGCGACAGCGGATAAATGTCCTGTGTTGCGAGCGAGCGGTTGCGCACCGCGACCGATGAGCCGTCCGAAATCAATTCGATCGGGCTCGGCTCTTCATACTGGAAGCGCACGCGGCCGGGGCGCTGCATGAAGAAATTGCCTTCGGTCTTCGATCCGTCGGGGCCGATCTGATGAAACTTGCCGACCAGCGTCGCGGTCGAATTGAAGAATTTCGTTACGCGCTCGAGCGCATTGACCTGGCGCTGATCGAGTTCGATGCCGGACTTAGTCGTGGCGACAGTCGGGCCCTTGGTCTGCTGCTGCGGTTGCTGCGTCTGCGCTTTGGGCTGCTGCTTTTTGTCGGGCGCGTTCTGCGCGAAGGCGCCGAATGCGAACGGGCTCGCGCTCAAAAGAAGAATTGCGGAAAGCTTTGTCAGCCGATCCATCTTTAGTCCTTTGGCTCGTCTTTTGGATTGCCGAATCATCGGAGGCCCGCTCCGTATGCGATTCATAGTACCGGTCGCGGGAAGAATGTAGCGGTTCCGGAAGCGGCCATGAACAGGGGCGTTTCCGGTAGTTTTTCTAGAAGCCGGCTATGGCGATTTGGCGACGATTCCGGGTCAATCCGCGCCGCCGCCCGCGAGAATCTCGCGTTTTCCGGCGTGGTTCGCGGCGGAAATAATCCCTTCCATTTCCATGCGTTCGATCAGGGTGGCGGCGCGGTTGTAGCCGATCTGTAACCGGCGCTGCACATAGGAGGTCGAAGCCTTCTTGTCGCGCAAGACGATCGCGACCGCGCGTTCGTAGAGATCGCCGCCTTCTTCGCCCATCGCGCTCTTGTCGAAGACCGATCCGTCTTCGCCGTCCGGCGGTTCCGCGGTGATCTCTTCCAGATATTCCGGAACGCCCTGCTCCTTGAGATGGCGCACAACACGTTCGACTTCAGCGTCCGAACAGAACGGCCCGTGGACGCGAGAGATGCGCGAGCCACCGGCCATGTAGAGCATGTCGCCCTGACCGAGGAGCTGCTCGGCGCCCTGCTCGTTCAGAATCGTGCGCGAGTCGATTTTCGACGACACCTGGAAAGAGATGCGCGTCGGGAAGTTCGCCTTGATGGTGCCGGTGATGACGTCGACCGACGGACGCTGCGTTGCCATCAGAAGATGGATGCCGGCGGCGCGCGCCATCTGCGCGAGACGCTGGATCGCGCCTTCGATGTCTTTGCCCGCGACCATCATAAGGTCCGCCATTTCGTCGACCACGACGACGATGAACGGTAACGGCTCGAGATCCATATCTTCGGATTCGTAGATCGCCTCGCCGGTTTCGCGGTCGAAGCCGGTCTGCACGGTGCGCTTGATCGATTTGCCCTTGGCCGCCGCATCGACCACCGCTTCGTTGAAGTTCGCGATGTTGCGTACGCCGAGCTTCGACATTTTCTTGTAGCGCTCTTCCATCTCGCGCACAGCCCATTTGAGCGCGATCACGGCTTTGCGCGGGTCGGTCACGACCGGCGACAAGAGATGAGGAATGCCGTCATAGACGGAAAGCTCGAGCATCTTCGGGTCGATCAGAATGAGACGGCACTGCTCTGGGCTGAGACGATAGAGCAGCGACAGGATCATCGTGTTGATCGCGACCGATTTACCGGAGCCGGTGGTGCCTGCGATCAGCAAGTGCGGCATGCGCGCGAGATCGGCGATCACAGGTTCGCCGCCAATGGTCTTACCGAGGCAGAGCGGCAGGCTCGAAGGCGTATCGCGGAAGTCCTTCGACTCGAGCTGTTCGCGCAGTACGACCTTTTCGCGTTTTGCATTCGGCAATTCGATGCCGATCGCATTCTTGCCGGGGATTACGGCGACGCGCGCAGAGACCGCGCTCATCGAGCGGGCAATGTCGTCGGCAAGGCCGATCACGCGCGAAGACTTGATGCCGGGTGCCGGTTCGAGTTCGTAAAGCGTGACAACCGGACCGGGGCTCGCGTTCACCACCTGGCCCTTCACGCCGAAATCGTCGAGCACGCTTTCCAGCATGCGCGAGTTTTCCTCGAGCGCTTTCGCGGAGAGTGCAGGGGTGCGCGAACCGCTGGGTGCGGCAAGAATATCAAACGGCGGCAGATGATAGGAACCGCCGCGGCGGCGCGGCTTCTTGCGCGCGGTACTCGCCGCCGGTTTGCGGCGCGGTTCGTATTCTTCTTCCTCTTCCTCGTATTCCTCTTCGTAGTCTTCTTCGTAATCGGCGCCGGCACCTTTGCTCGGCACCAGCGTCGGTTCGCGGCGGCCGCTTTTCGCAAGCGGCAATTCCGGTTCGCTTGCGAAGAACGCAGCCAGGCGTTCGCGGAACGAGCGCTTCACTTTCGGCGGACGGCGTCCGGCCAGGCGCGTGCGCACCATGTAGAAGAAATGGAAGACGCTGCCGAAGAACGCCGAAACGCGCGAGAAGAAGCCGAGGCGCTCGCGGATTTCACCGGTCTCCTCGTCGAAGTCTATTTCTTTGCGGACCGGCTCGTTCCGAAAGCCCGCTCCCAGCGCAATGCTGAGCATGAAGAGCATCGGCATGCCGAAGAGAAGGCCGATCAGAATCCGGCTTGCATTCGCGGTGGAGCCGAGCAGCAGCGCCGGCACGAAGACGAGCGAGTCGCCGATCGCGCCGCCAAGTCCCGTCGGCAGCGGCCAGTTCGCAGGCGAGCGGAAACATGCGGCGAAGCCGCAGGCGAGCAAGACGCCGCCCAGCCAGAACAGAATGCGCAGCTTCCAGCGCGACGGCGCGCGATGCGTCATCACCATCCAGCCCCAGATCGCGAGGGGAAGAATGAGCGCAAGCGCGCCGAGGCCGAAGACCTGCATCAGGAAATCGGAGAAGGCCGCGCCCGCGCGGCCCATCACATTCTTCACGGTGCCGTCGGCGGCGAAGCTGTAATTCGGGTCGGTCGCGGACCAGGTGCCGAGCGCGACAAGGCAGGCTGCGGCGAGCGCGATCATTCCCGCGCCGCGCAATTCGGCGAGGCGGCGATGGAACGCGCTCACCACTTCTTCGGGAAAGAGGCTGGCATGTCTGGCGGATGATTGGCGCATGGGTAGCGGGTCCAAACTACTTGCGGAAGGAAGCAAGACGCGTGAGCGCCTGTTCCGTGATTTTCAAATCGTCGACGAGAGCGACGCGGATATAGCCCGCGCCGGGATTTTTGCCGTCGCTTGCTGTGCGCGCGAGATAGCTGCCCGGCACGACGCGCAGGCCTGCATCCTTGAAGAGCATTTTTGCCGCCGTCTCGTCGTCACCGAGTTCGGTGACGTCGAGCCAGAGAAAGAAGCCGCCTTCGGGCCGCTTGTGATTGAAGCGTGACGCAAGCAGCTTGTCCGCGAGATCGAATTTCTGGCTGTAGAGCTTGCGCGTATCTTCTACGTGATACTCGTCGGAGTACGCGGCAATCGCGACTTCCTGCAGCGGCTCCGGCACTTGCGGCGCGGAAACATTGCGCAACTCGGAATAGGCGGAGATGAACTTCTCGTCGCCTGCTGCAAAGCCGACGCGCAATCCCGGCAGGTTCGAGCGCTTCGAGAGCGAGTTGAACACGACGACGTTGTCGTAGTTCGCGCCGCACGCTTCCAGCGCGCCGGTCGGTACTTTTTCCGAGAGCCAGATTTCCGAATAGCATTCGTCAGCGAAAACGAAGGCGCCATGCTTGCGTGCACCCGCAATCACTTTTTCCAAGGTCTCGCGCGGCAGCACCGAGCCCTGCGGATTGGCAGGCGAGCAGAGATAAATCGCAAGCGTGCGCTTCCACAGATCGTCGGAAATCGAATCGTAGTCCGGAATGAAATTGTTCTTGGCATAAGCGGGCAGCGCCACGAGTTCGCAGCCGGTCACTTCCGCGCCCGCGCCGTAAGCCGGATAAAACGGATTCGGCACGATGATCGCAGGCTTGCCGCCGCGCTCGCCGAGGATTCGTTTCGCGGCAATGCTCGCGAGAAACAAACCCTCGCGGCTGCCGTTCAGCACGAGAACTTCTTTTGCGGAATCGATTGCACGTGGAAGTTTGTAGCGGCGGCCGAGCCAGCTTGCGGCGGCTGCACGAAAGCGATCGGTGCCGCGCAACATCGGATATTTTCCGAAGCCGCCGATATGCGTCGCGAGTACCGGCGAGACGAAGCTCGGCATGGGATGGCGCGGCTCACCGACCGAAAGATTGATGAGCGTCTGCTCCGGTTCGATCCCGGCCAGCAATTCGGTGAGGCGCACGAAAGGCGAGCGCACGTTTCCATGCTCTTTCCGCCCGGCCAGTTCGCTTCCCGCCATGCCCGCCTCAACCAAGGATTTGCAGGCTCAGACATTAGAAATTGCCGGTTAAGGCCCGTTTAACCATCGGGCTTCGCGCAAACGAAAACCCCGGCTCGATGAGCCGGGGTTTCCTTACTTTTGTAAGGAAGGCGGGAGGCTGGGCTCCGGCCGACCTTATCTTAGTTGTAGGCGCGTTCGCCGTGATCGGTGATGTCGAGGCCTTCGCGCTCCTGATCCGGAGTCGGACGCAGACCGATGATCATCTTCACGATGTAGAACAGGATCGCCGAGATGATGCCCGAC
>Ga0247762_1000016_pt1 | contig 133999 bp, 154 predicted proteins | sample UWRJL081202R4_FD_181016 | JGI IMG/M metagenome (GOLD analysis project Ga0247762, IMG submission 181016) | Plant litter microbial communities from Arlington Agricultural Research Station in Wisconsin, United States - UWRJ-L081-202R-4 | ecosystem: Environmental > Terrestrial > Plant litter >...
GCGAGTGGGGCGTCAGCCATTATCTCCTGCGTGGCGCATAAGTGCTGCGGCGCTATTACGAGTATATCGAACACCACGATCCGCTTGCCCGCGCTAGCAACGTGATTGCGCTTTTCATTTTAAGTAACCAGCCGTTCTATCCGTTTTATATTTACTTTCTGGTCGGTGGGCGCTTCTGGCCGGCACTGCTTACATTGCTTTCGTCGCCGCTTTATGCGGCGGTGCCATGGCTGATGCGGAAGAACGTGTTGGCGGGAAAATGGCTATTGGTTGCTGCGAGCATCGGGAACACGCTGCTCTCGATAAAGGTGCTCGGACCGGAAAGCGGACTCGAGCTGTTCTTCTTTCCTTGCGCTGTGCTTGGTGCGTTGATTTTCGGCAACAAGGAAGCGAAGTCGGCCTGGATTGCCGCGGTTTTGCCGATAGCACTTTTCCTCGCGTTTCGGGGGCGTTACGGCGCGCCCTTTGAGACGTTTTCCGGCGCGGAGTACGGCTCGCTGCTGACACTTCACGCGGTCAGCGCAGGCGCGATTTGCGTATTTATTTGCTTCTCGGCCGCTTCCGCCTGGAAGAAGAGCTAGCGGATCGCGCGCTCGAGCCAGCCCGATATCAGATAGCCGGCGGTCGCGGCCGCGCTGCTGGCGAAGCTACCCCAGATCATATCCAGCACCGTGAGTTTGGTTTCCCAGTTCTTCAAGGTTGCATGGTTCGTCAGGTCATAGGTTGCGTAGGCAAAAAAGCCGAAGAGCGCGCCGTACAGCAATGCGTCGGTCCAATTGCCGCTGCGGATGCCTGCCGCGACACCAAAAATCACAAGCCCTAGGGGAAACAGGAGATAGAAAACAATAGCCGGCGCGAGACGGAAGTTCGGTTCAAGAATTTCCTTCAAGACGGGTTTGTAGAGCACGTTTGCGGTCGAGGAGAGCCACACGAAATCCACGGCCAGAAAAACGGCCAGTGTCGCGAAATAGGCAATGGCATAGCGAATCATTTCGACCTCGGATGACGTAGGATTGGCTTCGGTCTAATGTAACCCCTGGAACGCCAATCCGGATGCATCCGGACCTGAAATAAGAAGAGTGCAGTTCGATGTTGTCTAAGTCCGACCGTAGCAAAGCGGCTGCCATCCTGATCGAAGCGGAGCGCACGAAGAAGCAAGGCAAGCAACTTTCCGTCACCTTTCCGAAGATCGATATCGACGACGCCTACGCGATCCAGCAGGAAGTGACGAAGCAGAAGCTCAAAGCCGGGCGCAAAATCATCGGCCATAAGATCGGACTTACTTCCAAAGCGATGCAGCAGTCGCTCGGCATCGACGAGCCGGACTACGGGCATCTTTTCGACGACATGCTGGTGGCGGATGGCGCGAAGCTCTCGTTCGAGAATTATTGCGTGCCGCGGATCGAGGTTGAGCTTGCCTTCGTGCTCGGCAAGCCGCTGAAAGGTCCGGGCGTTACTCTGTTCGATGTGTTGCGCGCGACCGAATATGTGGTGCCTTCGCTCGAGATCATCGATGCGCGGCTCATCAACCCGCGCAAGATTTTCGATACCGTCGCCGACAATGGTGCTGCCGCCGGCATCGTGATCGGCGGACAGGTGATGAAGGTCGATGATTTCGACCTGCGCTGGGCCGGTGCGATCCTCTACAAAAATTCTGAAATCGAGGAGACCGGGCTCGCCGCCGGCGTACTCGGCCATCCCGCGCTCGGCATTGCGTGGCTTGCCAACAAACTCGGACCGCGCGGGATTACGCTGAAACCCGGTCACATTTTATTATCAGGCTCGTTTACGCGGCCGGTTCACGCTGCGAAGGGCGATACCATTCACGCCGACTTCGGTCCGCTCGGCGGGCTTGCGATTCAATTCGTCTGATCCAAGGAGAACATCATGGCTCTGGAGATGAACGGCGAATACGACCTGCCGCAGAAGCGCGAACTGGTGTGGAAAGCGCTGAACGATCCGGCGGTCCTCGAGAAATGTATCCCCGGCTGCGAGACACTCGAAAAAGTTTCGGATTCGGAGTTTCAGGCGACGGTGAAACTCAAGATCGGCCCGGTCAGCGCGCGTTTCAAAGGCAAGGTGAAGTTAGAGAATATCGATCCGCCGAACGGCTACACGATCGTGGGTGAAGGCGAAGGCGGCGTCGCCGGCTTTGCAAAGGGGCAAGCGAGCGTTGCGCTGGTGGAGGAGGGCGACGGCTGCAAGCTTACGTACCAAGCGGAAGCCGCTACCGGTGGAAAGATCGCGCAGTTGGGGCAGCGGCTGATCGCGGGTTCTGCGAAGAAAACCGCGGATCAATTCTTCGAAAATTTTGTCGAAGCACTCCAAGATTACAATTAGTTGACTGCATTGGTGGAATGCCAGCAGGCGCTTGACCGCTGCGCTGGAACCGGCCCAGACTAGAATTCTAATAATGAGAAGAAACGCGGCCGCGAGTTTCTTAAACAGGCCGTTGGGGCCGTGGGGTCTCTGAAGTTTCTTCCGTTCTGGGAGGTGCCCCGAATGGCGACCGTAAACATTACGGTCAACGGAAAGTCGTATTCCGTTGACGTCGCTCCTGAAACTCTACTCGTCGAACTTATCCGCGAAAAGCTTCGCCTGACCGGTACTCATATCGGTTGCGATACGTCGCAGTGCGGTGCCTGCGTCGTCCATGTGGACGGTGCCGCGGTAAAATCCTGCACCATGCTCGCGGTGAGCGCCGACGGCGCGAAGGTGACGACCATCGAAGGTCTCGCCAACGGCTCCGGCCTGCATCCTATGCAGGAAGCCTTCCGCGAACATCACGGGCTTCAGTGCGGCTTCTGCACGCCCGGCATGATCATGACCGCGGTCGATATGGTGAACCGCAAGGGTTCTGATCTCGACGAGCACACGATCCGCGAAGAGCTCGACGGCAACATCTGCCGCTGCACCGGCTACCACAACATCGTCAAAGCGGTGGGTGCGGGCGCCAAAGCGATGAAAGGCGGAGGCAAGACCGCCCGCGCCGCAGAATAAAAAACGACAACAGGGATCTGGAGGACGTCATGAGCGCGACAGGAATTGGCGCCGCAGTACGCCGCAAGGAAGACCAGCGTTTCATTACCGGCACCGGCAATTACACGTCCGACATCACGCGCCCCGGTGAAGTGCGCGCCTATTTCGTGCGCTCGCCGCATGCACATGCGACGATCAAGAACGTCGATATCAAAGCCGCAGAGAAAATGCCGGGCGTGGTGGCGGTGCTGACCGGCGCCGATCTCGCAGGCGATAAAATCGGCGGACTGATCTGCGGTTGGGCGATTTCCTCGAAAGACGGCTCGCCGATGAAAGCCGGCGCGCATCCGGCGATTGCCGCTGACAAGGTCCGTTGCGTCGGCGACGCGGTCGCGGTCGTGCTTGCCGAGACGCTTGGTCAGGCGCGCGACGCTGCCGAAAAAGTAAACGTCGATTACGGTGTGTTGCCGTCGGTGGTCGATCCCGGCAAGGCACAGGCCAAGGGCGCACCGCAAATTCACGACGTGGCGCCCAACAACACGATTTACGAATGGCATCTCGGCGACAAGGCGGCGACGGACGCGGCGTTCTCATCCGCCAAGCATGTCACCAAGCTCGACATCATCAACAATCGTCTGGTGCCGAATGCGATGGAGCCGCGCGCGGCAATTGCGGAATATGATCAAGGCAACGACGCACTGACGCTCTGGAATACGAGCCAGAACCCGCATGTCGCGCGGCTCGTGATTTCGGCCTTCATCGGCATGGCGCCAGAGCACAAGCTCCGTGTGATCGCGCCGGATGTGGGCGGCGGTTTCGGCTCGAAGATTTTCATCTATCCGGAAGAAGTCGTGGCGCTTTGGGCGTCCCGCCGCGTGAAGCGTCCGGTGAAATGGGTATCGGATCGCTCGGAAGCGTTTCTGACCGACGCGCATGGCCGCGATCACGTGACACATGCCGAAATGGCTTTCGACGCGACCGGCAAGATCACCGGCTTGCGTTGCAAGACCATCGCGAACCTCGGCGCTTATATGTCGACGTTCTCGTCGTCGGTGCCGACTTATCTCTATGCGACGCTGCTCTCGGGCCAGTACGCGATTCCCGCGATCTACGCTGAAGTCGATGCGGTCTATACCAACACCGCGCCGGTGGACGCATATCGCGGCGCGGGCCGTCCGGAAGCCACTTTCGTGGTCGAGCGCCTCGTCGAAGTCGCCGCGCGTGAGCAAGGCATCGATCCTGCCGAGCTTCGCCGCAAAAACTTCGTGAAGTCTTTCCCGCATCAGACGCCGGTCATCATGACCTATGACGCCGGCGACTATGACGCATCGCTCACTAAGGCGATGGACATGATCGACTACAAGAATTTCGGAAAGCGCAAAGCTGATTCTGAAAAGAAGGGCATGCTGCGCGGCATCGGTTTCTCGACTTACATAGAAGCCTGCGGCATCGCGCCTTCACAAGCGGTCGGCTCGCTCGGTGCGGGCGTCGGCTTGTGGGAGTCCGCGGAAGTGCGTGTGAATCCGACCGGTTCGGTGGAAATTCTCACCGGCTCGCACAGCCACGGCCAGGGTCACGAAACGACATTTGCGCAGCTCGTTTCCGAACGTCTCGGCGTGCCGATCGACACCGTTAGCGTCGTGCACGGCGACACCGACAAGGTGCAATTCGGCATGGGTACTTACGGCTCGCGCTCCGGCGCAGTTGGCATGTCGGCGATCTCGAAGGCGCTCGACAAGATCGAAGTCAAAGCGAAGAAGGTCGCGGGCTTCCTCATGGAAGCTTCCGCCGACGACATCGAGTTCAAGGACGGCAAGTTCACAGTCAAAGGCACGGACAAGTCTGCAGCCTGGGGCGATGTCACGCTGCACGCTTATATCGCGCACAAATTCACCGGCGCCGATCTAGAGCCCGGCCTGAAAGAGGGCGCATTCTACGATCCGACGAATTTCACCTTCCCTGCAGGCTGCCATATCGCGGAAGTCGAAATCGATCCGGAAACGGGAAAAACCGAAATCGCGAACTGGATCGCGGTCGATGACTTCGGCGTCATCATCAATCCGATGATCGTCGAAGGGCAGGTGCATGGCGGTATCGCGCAAGGTGTCGGCCAGGCACTGCTCGAAGGCGCGTCGTACAATTCCGACGGTCAGTTGGTCACCGGCTCGTTCATGGATTACGCCATGCCGCGGGCAGGCGACCTGCCGTCGTTCAAGGTCGATACGACGGTGACGAAGTGTCCGTCGAATCCGCTCGGCATCAAGGGTTGCGGCGAAGCGGGCGCGATCGCGTCCCCTGCAGCACTCATTAACGCCATTACCAACGCAGTCGGACACGAAAATGTGCCGATGCCGGCAACGCCCAGTACGGTCTGGAAGGCCTCGCAGGGCGGCATGAAACGCGCCGCGGAATAAGGAGAGAGATTATGTACGCATTCACTTACGAGCGGCCGAAAAGCGTCGATGACGCGGTAAAGCTCCTGAAGAAAGCGGACGAAGCGAAGCTGCTCGCCGGCGGCCAGACCTTGCTTCCCGCGATGAAGCTGCGTCTTGCGGCGCCCGGCACCGTCGTCGATCTCTCCGGCGTCAAAGGCCTTTCGGGCGTCAAGGTAAGCGGCAAAGTCGTCACGATCGGCGCGATGACCAAGCATGTCGATGTGATGAACTCGGTCGACGTGCAGAAGACGATCCCCGCGCTCGCGCAACTTGCATCCGTGATCGGCGATCCTGCGGTACGAAATCGCGGCACCATCGGCGGCTCGCTCGCGAACAACGACCCTTCTGCGGATTATCCGGCGGCAGCGCTCGGCCTTGGCGCCACGATCAAGACCAACAAGCGCGAGATCGAAGCCGACAAGTTCTTCAAGGGTCTGTTCGAAACCGTGCTCGCGGATGACGAGATCATCGAGTCCGTGAGCTTCGCGGCGCCTGAAAAGGCGGGCTACGAAAAATTCCGAAACCCGGCATCGCGTTTCGCGCTGGTCGGCGTGTTTGTGTCGAAAGGAAAAGACGGCGTGCGTGTCGCTGTGACAGGCGCAGGCGAAAGCGGCGTGTTCCGCGTGAAGGAAATCGAGGCCGCGCTTGCGAAAGACTGGTCGGCAAAGGCCATCGAAGGCATCAAGGTGCCGGCGAAGGGCATGATCGCCGACATTCACGGCACTGCCGAATATCGTGCACATCTCATCGGCGTGATGGCGCGGCGCGCGGTTGCGGCGGCGAGATAACCAAGCGTTTGATATGCTAGTATTCCGGCGCGGACGGAAACGTCTGCGCCGGTAGAGTTTAAAGGTGCTGCGTTGAGCGCATTGCCCAAATCCATCGACGAAACGCTCAAGCTCCTGTCGAGCGGCGCTTACGTCGCCGATCGCGCGCTTTCGACGGTCGTGTTTCTTGCGCTGAAAATGGGCCGCCCGCTCTTTCTCGAAGGCGAAGCTGGTGTCGGCAAGACGGAAGTCGCCAAAGTGCTCGCCAGCGCGCTCAGCCGCAGGCTGGTGCGGCTGCAATGCTACGAGGGTCTCGATTCCGCTTCCGCGCTTTATGAGTGGAATCACGCCGCACAGATGATTGCGATCCGCGTTGCGGAAGCCGAAGGCACGGCCAATCGCGAGAAGCTCTCAGAAGACGTTTTCTCCGAGCGCTATCTGATCCGCCGTCCGTTGCTCGATGCGCTGTCGCCCGATCCCGCAGGTGCGCCGGTGTTGCTCATCGACGAACTCGACCGTGCCGACGAAGCCTTCGAGGCCTTTCTTCTGGAAGTGCTTGCCGATTTTCAGGTTACGATCCCGGAATTCGGAACGATCAAGGCGGAAACGCCGCCGATCGTTATCGTGACTTCTAACCGCACGCGAGAAATCCACGACGCACTCAAGCGCCGCTGTCTCTATCACTGGATCGGCTATCCGGATCTTTCGCGCGAGCTTTCCATCGTAAAAACGAAAGTGCCGGGCGCGCCGGAGCGGTTGTCGCGCGAGGTGGTCGCGTTCGTACAGCAGCTTCGCAAAGAAGATTTGTTCAAGTCGCCGGGCACGGCGGAAACGCTCGACTGGGCGTCCGCACTGGTTGAACTCGACGCGCAGGCGCTCGATCCGAACCTGATCGGCGATACGCTGGGCGTGGTGCTGAAATATCAGGACGATGTTGAGCGCTTCAACACGAAGAAGATAGACACCACGCTTTCCGCCTCGCGCGAGGCGTTGAAGGCAACCGGATGAAGGCCGAAGGCCAGTTTTTCGATCGTCTGATTGCCTTTGCACGCCTTCTGCGGCGCGCGGGTATTCCCATCGGTCCGGGCGCAGTGATCGACGCGCTTCACGCCGTCGAGATCGCAGGCATCGGCACGCGACAGGACTTCTACTGGACGCTGCATTCCGTTCTCATCAAGCGCCACGAGCATCACGCGATTTTCTACGAGGCGTTTCATCGCTTCTGGAAGCGGGATCAGATCGAGCGTGTGCTCGCGGAGATGCTGCCGGTCACGCGCACGGACGGCGTGAAAAGCCGCGTTGCGCAGCGCCGTGTCGAAGAAGCGCTGGGTTTACAGAAGCGCATGCCGAAGCCGCCCAAACAGCAAGACACCGTCTTCGATATGCGCGGAACGATTTCGGACGCCGAAATCCTCCGGCGCAAGGACTTTGCGCAGATGTCGGCCGCCGAACTTGAAGAGGCGAGGCGGTTGATTTCCGCGCTGAGAATGCCGGACGACTATGTCACGACGCGGCGTTTTGCGCGGTCGCCGCGCGGCCGGATCGATCTCGCGCGAACGCTTCGTGCGAGCGTGCGCTCGGGCGGCGATCTAATCGAACTACGCTTCCGTGCACCGCGCGAAAAGAAACCTCCGCTTGTCGCGCTTGTCGATATCTCCGGCTCGATGAACGACTATTCGCGTCCGCTTCTGCAATTCTTTCACACACTCACAATGAAACGGCGCAATGTCTCGACGTTTCTGTTCGGCACCCGTCTCACCAATGTTACGCGCGCACTCAAAACTCGCGACCCGGACGACGCGCTTGCGTTGTGCTCGGCCGGCGTTGCCGATTGGGCGGGCGGTACGCGCATCGCATGCGCGCTAGAGGAATTCAACAAGCGCTGGTCGCGCCGTGTACTCGGACAGGGTGCGACCGTGTTGCTCGTTACCGATGGCCTTGAGCGCGAAGGTGGCGGCGAGTTGAAGCGCGAAATCGACCGGCTGCACCGCTCCTGCCGTCGTCTCATCTGGCTCAACCCGTTGCTGCGTTTCGAAGGCTTCGAAGCCAAGGCTGCAGGCATCCGGACGATGCTGCCGCATGTCGACGAATTGCGGCCTGTGCACGATCTCTCGAGTCTCGCGTCGCTCTGCGATGCCCTTACGGAAACGCGCGCTTCCCGCGCGCACGATCCGAAGCATTGGCTAGGGGCGGCCTGATCGGGCATGATTGCCGGCGGGAGTAACGCCAATGTCAGCCACTGCCGAATCCGAAGATGTGAAAATTTTCCGCGAGAGCGCGCGGCGCTTTTTCGAGCGCGAATGCGTGCCGCATGTCGAGCGCTGGGAACGCGAAGGCATTGTCGATCGCGAAATCTGGAACAAGGCGGGTGCGGCCGGTCTTCTTTGCGCAATGATCCCCGATACCTATGGCGGCGCGGGTGGCTCGTTTGCGCACGAGAAAGCGCTGATCGAAGAGCAGATTCGTGCCGGGGTCACCGGCTGGGGCAATGCGGTCCATAGCGGCATCGTTGCGCCTTATCTCCTGCATTACGGTTCCGAAGAGCAGAAAAAGAAGTGGCTGCCGAAACTCGCAAGCGGCGAACTCGTCGCCGCGATTGCAATGACCGAGCCCGGCACCGGCTCCGATCTGCAAAGCGTGAAGATGACTGCGAAGCTCGACGGCAATCAATATGTCATCAACGGCCAGAAGACCTTCATCACGAACGGTCAGCACGCGGGTCTCGTCTGCGTCGTTGCGAAGACCGATCCGAAAGAAGGCGCGAAAGGCGTTTCGCTCATCATGATCGAAGTCGACGAGGTCGAAGGCTATCGCCGCGGCCGCAATCTCGAAAAGATTGGTCAGCATGCGCAAGATACGTCCGAACTATTCTTCCACGACGTGCGCGTCCCGACCGCCAATCTGCTCGGCGACCGCGAAGGCCTCGGGTTTATTCAGCTCATGCAGCAACTCCCACAGGAACGTCTCGTGATCGCGATTCAGGCGGTCGCGGCGATGGAGCGCGCGGTCGAGATCACGGTTGCCTATACGAAGGATCGTAAGGCCTTCGGCAAGCGGTTGCTGGATTTCCAGAACACCCGCTTCAAGCTCGCCGAATGCAAAACCGAGGCGACGGTTGCGCGAAGCTTCGTCGAGCATTGCACCGAGCTTCTTCTGCAAAAGAAGCTGGATGTGCAGACCGCGGCGATGGCGAAGTGGTGGACCACGCAGAAGCAATGCGAGATCGCGGACGAGTGCCTGCAACTGTTCGGCGGCTACGGCTATATGAAGGAATATCCGATCTCGCGGATGTGGACGGATTCCCGCGTGCAGAAAATCTACGGCGGAACCAACGAGATCATGAAGGAATTGATCGGCCGCTCGCTTTAAGGGTAGAAGCTGCCGCATGAATCAAGAAATACCGCACGTCACACGCTGGTGGTGGGTTCGCCACGCACCGGTTCCTGACACAGTCAATATTTACGGCCAGAACGATGTCGATTCCGATACCAGCGACCGGAACGTCTTCGAATCGCTCGCGCGCGAACTGCCGCGTGGGGCCGCGTGGTTCACGAGCAATCTGAAGCGGACGCACCAGACCGCCGAGGCGATCATCAAGGCGATGGTCGAGGAGGATCCGGCAAGCACCAGGCGCGTGCCGATCACGGAGTTTGCCGAGCAACATCTCGGCGAGTGGCAGGGGCTTAACCGCGCTGAGTTTTTTGCCGCGCGGGCCAACCTTTCACATCCGTTCTGGTTCGGGCCGGCGTCGGAGCGCGCGCCGAGCGGCGAGAGTTTCGACGATCTCTATGCGCGCGTTGCGCCTGCGATCGACCGGATCAATACGGACAACATCGGCCGCGACATTATCGCGGTCACGCATGGCGGTACAATCAAGGCTGCGATCGGTCATGCGCTGAAGCTTTCCACCGATGCAGCGCTTGCGTTTGCGATCGACAATTGTTCGATCACGCGGCTTGACCAACTCGGCACAGGCGCGACTTCACTTTGGCGCGTAGCCTCGATCAATCACCGGCCCTGGACCGGCATGGAATCGATCCGCGCGGCCTCGGTCATGGCATAGCAATCGGCCCGCTGTAGAAGCGGGCCGATTTTCGTTTCATCTATGTTTAGCGGCGACGGCGTCCGCTGCCGGAATTAGGCTCTTCCGTTGCAGCGATACTGCCAGCAATCGCCGCGGCAGCGCCGAGCACGAGTGCGATTACACTCGCAAGCGAAGCAATCGAAGCAGCCCGTCTCGCCGCAGCAGTCGCAGCATCTGCCGAGAAATACCCGTAGGCAGGGCTGACGAAAGCGCGGAGCAGGTTGCTGCCGGAATTCGCCGCGATGGCGCCGAAGAACGTCACGAGCAGTATCGCGACAGCCCAACCGATGAAAGCGATGATGCCGGCATCCCAGTCAGAAGCGCGGCCAAGCACCCAGCCGGTCGCATAGCCGCCAAAGCCCGCGGCAATGATGCCGGCAAGCGCCCAGAGCATGAAAACCGACCAGTTGAAGGTGTTGGGAGCCGCAGTTGCGGGCGGCAGCGCAAGACCTGCGACGCCGGTGAAGAGAAGCGTAAGTACGATCTGTGAAATCAAAGCGACGATCACACCGGCGAGAATGGCAAAGCGCGCGGTGTTGACGTCGCGAATAGCTGATGCAGCCATGAAAATATCTCCTATTGCGTGCGTCTAACGCCTCGTTCGGGGCTCGGTTCCAAGACTGTGTTTTCTTTGCGAAGGTTCCTCCGCTGCGTCGCGGTAGAGTTTGTCTTTTGACATAGCGCGCGGCTTCGCTTTATGCGGCTACGGGTCCGGAAGTGCCGGAGCCTCCGGGAGCTAGAGTTCATGACCCGCCTTGCGTCAGGCCGTCCGCCATTCCGCGCCGATCATATCGGCAGTCTTTTACGCCCGCCCGCGCTGCGCCAGGCGTTCAAGCAGCACCAGAACGGCAGCATCGACGACGCGGCGTTTCACAAAATTCAGGATGCCTGCATTCGCGATGTCATCCGGCTCCAGGAGAGTGCCGGCCTAGAACTCGCCACCGACGGTGAGTTTCGGCGGCACACCTATTGGGCTCGTTTCGCGGAGCGTACCGACGGGTTCGAAATCAGAAATGCGGTCCAGACATTCCGTGATAGCAGCGGCGAGGAGCACGATTTTTTTGCGCCTTATGCGACCGGAAAACTAAAACGCGCGCGGCCCATTGCCCTCGATGAGTTCGAGTTCGTGAAAGCGAACACCGCAGGCACACCCAAGATTACGCTGCCCTCGCCATCGACCATGCATTTTTATCGCTGCAGCGATTTCGCGGCGTCCGGCGCTTATTCCACACCAGACGCGTTCTTTCAGGATCTTGCGAAAGTTTATCGGGAGGAAATCACCGATCTTGCGAAGGCCGGTTGCGGATATATCCAGCTCGATGAAGTGCCGATTGCACTGCTTTGCGATCCGGAGATGCGGGATAAGGTGAAGTCTCTCGGGCAGGACCCGGATAAGCTGGTCGATTACTATATCGACGCCATCAACCAAGCGATTTCCATGCTGCCGGTGAATGTGCGGATCGGCGTCCATATGTGCCGGGGCAATCTGAAAGGCCGCCATCTTGCGAGCGGAAGCTACGAGAGCGTTGCCGAGCGCTTCTTCAGCCGGGCGAAGATTAATCACTTTCTTCTCGAGTTCGATACCGCGCGGGCGGGAGATTTCTCGCCGCTGCGTTTCGTGCCGAAGGGCGTCGGCGTTGTGCTTGGGCTCGTCACCAGCAAAGCGCCCGCGCTCGAAAAGATCGACGACCTGAAGCGGCGGGTGGACGAGGCTGCGAAATTTATCGATCACGACAGGCTTGCGATCAGCCCGCAATGCGGTTTCGCATCGACCGCTGCGGGCAATCCGGTGACGGAAGAGGATGAACACGCAAAGCTGAGGCTCTGCGTCGATGCGGCAAAGGCAATCTGGAACTAGGCTTTTTTCGCGACCGAAAGGTCGTTGAACTTCCGTGTGCCTTCGTATTTCGACGAGGCAACGAAGAGTTGATCCATTGCGGATGCGACCTCTCCGGTCGAGCCGGTAAGATCGCGCGAAGACGAAAGCACGGTACCCGCGGCAGCCTTGGTCTTGGCAATCGTCGTCTCGACCGTCTTCATCGCATTGGCTACGGTGTTGGCATTGCTCGCGGCGGCGACGGCGCTCTCCGCGATGTTGCCGGTCGCAGCCGCCTGTTCGTTCAGGGCCGTCGCAATCATTTCGGCGGTGCGCGCGATGTTGGAGATCGTATCGCCGGTGCTTGCGATTTCGCCGACCGAGCGGCGCGTCGCTTCCTCGATCATCGCGATCTGTTGGCCGATTTCGGTTGTCGCCTTCGAGGTTTGCGTCGCAAGCGACTTCACTTCAGATGCGACCACGGCAAAACCGCGGCCCGCTTCGCCCGCACGCGCGGCTTCGATGGTTGCGTTCAGCGCGAGCAGATTGGTCTGGCTTGCGATCTCGGAAATCAGGCTCGCGACCGAGCCGATCTTGTCCACGGCTTCCGACAGCGAGCGGATCGTGACGTTCGTACGCTCGGCATGCGTGACCGCTTCGCGGGCGAGATTCGCGCTGTTCGATGCCTGATCGTGAATATTCGCGATGGAGGCGTTCAGCTCCTCGGTCGCGGCGGCGATGGTGCCGACGTTCGCCGCGGTGTTCGATGCGGCTTCAGCCGCGGTATTGGCCTGATCGGATGCCGAGTTCGCGAGATCGGTCAGCTGATTGGAAGTTTCGCTCAGGAGATCGACAGCACCCGAAACCGACCGGCGTACGGTTTGAATGGTCGATGAGAAGTTATCGACCGCGCTGCCGATGCGGTCGCCCTCCATGCGCGAAGCATGCACCTGGAAATTATAATGGATCGAGACTGCGGTCGCTGTATCGAGATTGAACATGCGGCTTGCGGTGTCGAACAGCGCGACCGCTTTCGCGCGCGACATAAGGCGCTGTTTGATGAGCAGTGCGCCGAATTCCTGCAAAAGATAGGCGTTCATGCCGGGGCGGCTGCGAATGTCGTGACCGAGTTCCTTCTCGATCTTCGCGCGCTCCTGCGTGTCGGAGACCCATTGTTCGTCGAGCGGACGGCAGAACAGATGTTCTGTAAATTTGATCGTGCGCTCTTTGTACGCTTCGCCGTTTTTCTTCACGAGTTCGATGAAGAACGGAGCATGTTTGAAGAGCAGGTCGAAATGACGATCGATGATCGCGGGCAAATGCGGCGCGAGCAACTTCCAGACCTCGCCGCGCGTCGCGAGCGTCTTCTCGTCAATCTGGAAAAGCTGAAAGCCTATCCGGTAGGAGCTTGGTATGGTCATTGGCGTGTCGCTGGCGTCGCGACTGCCTAAAGTAGAAGCGTATCGTTAATCAGCCATTAACGGTTGGGATGCCGACGAGACAGCGTGTTAGAGCGGCTTGCCTACAAGCCACTCCGCGCCGCGCGCGTAGAGCTTATCGAGTTCGTCGCCTTCGATGCCGGGCATATCAGGCTTCACCTTGTAGCCGATCCGGGTCTGCAAATAAGCGAGGTGGCGATAGCCTTCCGGGAATCGCGCGAGCAGTTCCTTATCCAACTCCAGCTTCGCGGACGGATCGACCGGATCGAGCCGGTCTTTTTCGTAGATCGGCTGGCGAAGCACGAGTCCCCAGCGGTCATCGCGATATTCGAAGAAATCGTAGAAGCGCCCCGTGCAGACGACGTCGCAGATCACGCCTTCCACGGGCGCGCGCTGCGAGATCGTCATCTTGGTCTGCGCAATCGCGCGGTTGTCTTTGACGTCGATCGAGCTGCCGCCGAGAAAATGCAAAATGCGCACGCCCTTTGCCCAGCCGGCGTCGTTCATCGCGATGAATTCTTCGAAGCTGCCCTGAAACCAGGTCGCCATCATGCGTCCATCGCAATGCCAGACGGTGCGGAAGCGATCCCACAGCCGTGCGTCGCGCCAAACTGCCCAGTTTTCGACGAGTTCGCGGATGATGCGGCGGTCGGAGATTTCGTCGCGCATCGTAAGCCTCAGCCGCGTTCCGGGCGCTGGTAGACGTCCTCGAGACGAACGATGTCGTCTTCGCCGAGGTAGTTGCCGGATTGTACTTCGATGAGTTCGACCGGAGTCGTGCCCGGGTTTTCGAGCCGGTGCACGGCGCCAAGCGGCACGTAAACCGACTCGTTTTCCTTGAGCATTTTCTTCTCGTCGCCGATGGTGACGAGCGCGGTGCCGCGCACCACGACCCAATGCTCGGCGCGGTGCGCGTGTTTCTGCAGTGACAGGCGTCCGCCTGGATTTACGACGATGCGTTTGACCTGATAGCGCTCGCCGCGATCGAGCGACTGATAGTTGCCCCAGGGCCGATGCACTTTGGCGTGCGCGTCGGCTTCTTCGCGCTTCTCGGTACGCAGTTTCTCGACCAGCTTCTTCAGATCTTCGGCGCGTGCGCGATCGGCAACGAGAACGGCATCATCGGTGACAACGACCACGAGATTGTCGGCGCCCACAAGCGTGGTCAGTTTTCCGTCCGAAGAAATATAGTTGTTTTTCGCGTCTATTACCGCGACCGGGCCGCGTGTCGCGTTGCCATGCTTATCGCGCTTGGAAAGCGACCAGGCAGCACTCCAGCCGCCGAAATCCGACCAGCCATATTCGGCAGGGATCACGGCTGCGCGCTTGGTTTTCTCCATCACGGCATAATCGATAGATTTTTTGGTCGTGCGCTTGAAGGACGCTTCGTCGAGCAACAGGAAGCCGAGATCGGTACCGGCTTTGTCGATTGCGTCCTTCGCTGCTGTTACTGTCGCAGCATCGTGCTTGGCATATTCCTCCAGCAGCACGTCCGCACGGAACATGAAGTTTCCGGAATTCCAGAAGTATTTCTTTTTGAGATATTTTGCGGCGGTTTTCGCGTCCGGTTTCTCGACGAAGGCCTCGACTGCGTGCGCGGGTGCTGCGCCGGCAATCGCTTTGCCGGGCCGGATATAGCCGTAACCGGTCGCCGGATGATCGGGCTTGATACCGAAGGTAACGATGTTGCCCTTCTTCGCGGCGGCGCGCGCTTTCGCGCAGACTGCGACGAATTGCTTGGGCTTCGTCACCACATGATCAGCGGCGAGCACCAAGGTGAGCGCTTCTTTTCCGCTTTTAGCGATCCATTGTGCTGCGGCGGCAATCGCGGGACCGGAGTCGCGGCGCGTGGGCTCCAGGATGATGTCGGCGTCGATGCCGATCTCCTCTAGCTGTTCGCGTACAAGGAAGCGGTAGGCGTGGTTCGCGACGATCACCGGCTTCCCGAAAATCTTCTTATCGGAAACGCGGAGCAGCGTTTCCTGCAAGGTCGAGCGCTCGCTGAGCAATTTCAGAAACTGCTTCGGCAGGCTCTCCCGCGACGCAGGCCACAGCCGTGTGCCGGCACCCCCGCTCAAAATTACCGGTCGAATCAGTTCGGCCATTTGCATCAGCCGTTGGCGACGTTGCGGTCGTCGAATTGCAGACGATAGAAGGCGTGATAGCGGCCGCGGCGCGCAAGCAATTCCTGATGCGTGCCGGTTTCGACGATGTTGCCGTCATCGACGACGCAGATTTTATCGGCCGCCATGACGGTATGGAGCCGGTGCGCAATCAGCAGCGTGGTGCGGGATTTGCGCAGATCGTCGAGTGCGCGCTGCACTTCGAGCTCGGACTCGGCGTCGAGTGCTGCGGTCGGCTCGTCCAGCAGCAAGATCGGTGCATTTTTCAGGAATGCCCGGGCAATCGAAATACGTGCGCGCTGTCCACCGGAAAGCTGTGCGCCGTGTTCGCCGACCTGCGTGTCGTAGCCGTTCTCGAAATTTGTGATGAAGTCGTGCGCATGCGCGGCTTTTGCGGCGGCAATAAACTCTTCGTCCGTCGCACCTGGTTTGCCGAGGCGGATGTTCTCGCGGATCGTGCCGGAGAACAAAAACAAATCCTGACTGACATAAGCGATCTGGTCGCGGAGCGAGCGTCGCGAGAACGGCGCGATATTCTGGCCGTCAATCAGGATGGTGCCGGATGAAGGTTCGAAGAAGCGCTCGATCAGATTCATAATCGTCGATTTACCGCCGCCGGACGTGCCCACGAGTGCGGTGGTGCGTTGCGCCTCGGCGACGAAGGAAACGTTCTTCAGCACCGGCTCGCCGGGACGGTATTCGAAGCCCACATTCTTGAATTCGATTTCGCCACGCGAGATTTTTAACGCAGGTTGGCCTGCAGGCTCTTCTTCCGCGGGTTTTGAGTCGAGAACTTCAAATAAGTAGCGCGACAAGGTCAGGTTAGAGGCAAGATCAAGATTGAGCCGGGCCAAGCGCTTGGCGGGTTCATACGCGAGCAGGAGTGCGGTGATTGCCGAGAAGAATTCGCCCGGCATTTTCGAGCCGTTGAGTACGTTATAGCCGGCGTAGATCACGAAGGCGCCGACGGCCATGCCGCCCAGCGTTTCCATCAGCGGGCCGGTACGGGAGCCGATGCGGGCGCGCTTGTTCTGGCTCTCTTCGAGATCGCGGATGGTTTCATCCATGCGAGAGCGCATGCGGTCTTCGAGGTTGTAGGATTTAACGACGCGGATGCCTTGCAAGGTTTCCTGCAAGTGCTCCATTAATTTACCCATGCCTGTGAAGTTGCGCTGCATGGCGTGACGTGCGCGGCGGATCAATTTGCGTACGAAAAAGATCACGATCGGCATGATCACAAGGCAGAAGAAGGCCATCACCGGTTCCTGCACGATGCATACCGTGATGAGGAAGATCAGCGTCAGGAGATCGCGTCCGATGCTGGTGACGATCAGATCAATCACCATGCGCGCACCGATCGCGCCGTTGCTCATGCGGTTCAGGAATTCCGTCGAATGCTGTCGTGCGTAGAACGGAATTCCCTGCAGAAGCAGATTGTCGAACAGGCGGCGCTGATAATCGGAAATGATCCGGTGGCCCACTTTCGCGAGGATCACTGCCTGCAAATATCCCGCAAAACCCTTGATGAAATAAAGACCGATCAACGCCCCGCCGAGCAGCCAAACCGCGAGCTGGTTGCGGTCGACGAAAATCTTGTTGATCACGTCCTTCATCAGATAGGCGGTGAGGCCGGTCGCGGCGGCCGTCAGAAACATCATCAGGAAGGCAAGTGCATATTTCCCGGCATGGCGGCGGCCGTCGGTCTTGATGAGTCGCGGTACGATCGCGCGCGCGTCTTCGCCCAGAATGCCGGAGAGGCGATATTTCAGGCGCTCCAAAAAGCTGCCGTGCTGCACGGGCGGTATTTCCTGGCCTGCGATTTTGTTTTCTTTGGCCATTGTTATTTCGCCGTGATGCGTTTCAGTTCGGCGCGGAAGCTCTCGGCGATGTCGGATCGCGCGAGACCGAAGGCGACATTCGCGCTCAGGAAGCCGAGCTTCGAGCCGCAGTCATAGGTCGTGCCTTCGAAATTGAAGCCGTAGAACTTCTGCGATTTGGAAAGCGCAATCATCGCGTCGGTGAGCTGGATTTCTCCGCCCGCGCCGCGTTCCTGCTTTTCGAGCACATCGAAAATTTCCGGCTGCAGGATATAGCGGCCCGTCACAATATTATTTGACGGTGCCGTGCCCTTCGCGGGCTTTTCGACCATCTGCGTGATTTCGAAAGCGGGGCCTTTCTTCGCGCCCATGCCGACCACGCCATATTGGTGCGTCTGATCGGGTGCGACTTCCTCGACCGCGATCAGGTTCGATTTGTCTCCGGTTTCTTTATGCGCATCGATCATCTGCGCGAGGCAGCTTTTCTTCGCGAGCACGAGCACGTCAGGTAAAACAACCGCAAACGGTTCGTTGCCGACGAGGTCGCGTGCGCACCACACTGCGTGGCCGAGACCGAGCGGCGACTGCTGGCGCGTGAAGCTGGTTTCGCCCGCGCCGGGCTGGGCCTCTTTCAGAATTTCTAGTTCGGCCTTTTTGCCGCGCGCTTCCAGTGTCGCTTCGAGCTCGTAAGCGCGGTCGAAATGATCCTCGATCACGGCCTTGCCGCGGCCCGTTACGAAGATCAGATGCTCGATCCCTGCCGCGCGTGCCTCATCGACGACGTGCTGGATCACAGGGCGGTCCACGACCGTGAGCATTTCTTTCGGCATGGCTTTGGTGGCCGGAAGAAAACGGGTGCCGAGACCGGCAACGGGGAACACGGCCTTACGAATGCGCTGCATTTCGGGGGCTAAACCATCAAAATTCGCTGGATTCCCCGCCTTTTGCCGCGTCCAGGACGGATTGGCAAATCGCGGATCGTGAGATCGTTAAACCGGCGGGCGACCGATGCTCACGTAGCGGAAGCCCTTGGCCGCGAGTTCGGCGGGCACATAGACGTTGCGCAGGTCGACGATCACGGGCGCGAGGAGTGCCGCCTTCAACTGCGTAAGGTCGAGCGCGCGATAAACGTCCCATTCGGTGATGAGGACGAGGACCGACGCATCCTTTGCGGCTTCATAGGGCCCGTTGCAGAAGGTGACGTTCGGCAGCAGTTTTGCTGCGGCTTCCATTCCTTCGGGATCGTGCGCCTGAATTTTCGCGCCGGCAGCCTGCAAGGCCGGCACGATGTCGAGCGAAGGCGCGTCGCGCATGTCGTCGGTGTTCGGCTTGAAGGTGAGGCCGAGTACAGCGACCGTTTTGCCCTTCAGTGAACCGCCCGCAGCGGCGATCACGCGCTCTGCCATCGCGGCTTTGCGATTGTCATTCACGGAAACGACAGTTTCTACGATGCGTGACGGCGATCCGAAGTCGTTCGCGGTTTTGATCAGCGCGAGCGTGTCTTTCGGAAAACACGAGCCGCCATAGCCAGGACCGGCGTGAAGGAACTTCGAGCCGATGCGATTGTCGAGACCGATGCCGCGCGCAATCTCCTGCACGTTGGCGCCGACCTTTTCCGCGAGATCGGCTATTTCGTTGATGAAGGTGATCTTCGTCGCGAGGAACGCGTTCGCCGCGTACTTCGTGAGTTCTGCCGTGCGGCGGCCAGTGAAGAGGATCGGCGCCTGGTTGAGATTGAGCGGACGATAGACCGCCGCCATCACTTCGCGCGCTTCGTTGTCCTCGGTGCCGATAACGATGCGGTCCGGGCGCTTGAAATCTTCGATCGCAGCGCCTTCGCGGAGAAATTCCGGATTGGAGACGACGGAAATCTTCGCTTTCGGTTTTATTTCTGCGAGCACTTTTTCGATTTCGTCGCCGGTACCCACCGGCACGGTCGATTTCGTCACGATCACGAGCGGCTTGGTCGCGGCCTGCGCAATATCACGCGCAGCGGCGAGTACGTAGGAAATGTCGGCATGGCCGTCGCCGCGGCGCGACGGTGTCCCTACCGCAATGAAGACGACCTCGGCCTTTTCCAATCCCTCGGCGATTTTCGTCGTGAAGGAGAGGCGGCCGGATTTCACGTTGCGGGCGACAATCTCGTCGAGGCCGGGTTCGAAGATCGGGATTTTTCCGTCGCGGAGTGCCGCGACCTTCGCGGCGTCGGTATCGACGCAGCAAACGTTATGTCCGAAATCGGCAAAGCAGGCGCCCGAGACGAGCCCCACGTAACCCGCGCCGATCATCGTGATGTGCATTGAACGTATTCCCGCTAGCGGCGGGAGGCTTGTGCCACGGGGGCATCGCCCGCGGCAAGCGATACGGTGATTTGGTTAAGCGGCGGCGGATTTCGCGGGGAGCTTTTGCTCCCAGGCGAGCGCGTGGCGCACGATGGTTTCGAGGTCGCCGAACTTGGGTTGCCAGCCGAGCGTCGAGCGGATTTTGTTCGCGCTTGCCACGATCGCCGCCGGATCGCCTGCGCGCGCGGGCGCCATCTCGACCGGAAAATTCACGCCGGACACACGCTTCACGGTTTCGATGACTTCAAGCACCGAATAACCGGCGCCGTAGCCGCAGTTCATCACCTGGTTGTCGCCGCCGGCTTTCAGATATTTCAGCGCGTCCATGTGCGCAGCGACCAGATCGCTGACATGGATGTAATCGCGAATGCAGGTACCGTCCTTGGTCGGATAGTCCGTGCCGAAAACTTGCATGCCGCTGCGCTTGCCGGTCGCTGCCTCGCAGGCAACTTTGATCAGATGCGTCGCGCGCGGCGTCGATTGGCCCGCGCGGCCTTTCGGATCGGCGCCCGCGACATTGAAATAGCGGAGTGCCACATATTTCAGTCCGTAAGCGGCGGCGCTGTCGCGTAGCATCCATTCGGACATGAGCTTCGACGCGCCATAGGGCGAGACGGGAGCGGCGGGCGTTTCTTCACTCACGGGCTCCTGCGAGACGTTGCCGTAAACGGCCGCAGTCGAAGAGAAAACGAAATGCGGAACGTGCGCGCTTGTGACGGCGGCAAGAAGCGCGCGGGTCTTTGCGGTGTTCGCAAGATAGTAGTCGAGCGGATCGACGACCGAATCCGGCACCACGATTTTCGCGGCGAAATGCACGACCGCGCGGATGCGGTGTTCGGCAATCAGGCGCATCACGATCAGCGGATCGGAGACGTCGCCCTGCACAAAGCGTGCGCGCGGATCGACGTTGCCACGGATGCCGGTCGAGAGATCGTCGAGCACGACGACTTCTTCGCCTGCGTCGCAGAGCGCGAGAACCATGTGGCTGCCGATATAGCCGGCGCCGCCGGTGACCAGAATCGCCATTTGCCGTCCGCTTTGCCCCTTCTTCGTGAAGGTACGATTACAAGAGCGGAGTTTCGGTCCCCCTAAGCGATAGGGTTGATTTTCGAAGAATCCGGCAACGTTTACGAAGGATTCACCATAAGGCTTGCACTTCGCCCGAGGGTTTTTCAAAGAAGCGTCATGAATAAAGAGAGCGACCGGCGGCCAATCCTGATCGTGCCCTATATGTGGATCGGCGATTTCGTCCGCTGCCACTCGGTAGTCCGCGTGCTCAAGGAGCGCTTCCCGGACCGGCCGGTGGATATGCTGGCCTCCAAGCTGACGGCGCCGCTCACCGCCTTCATGCCCGGCGTGCGCAAGGCGATTACATTCGACATTCCGCGCAAGAAGGCGGCATTTTCCGAAAACTTCGCGCTGGCGAAGATCCTGCGCGGGGAGAATTACGGTTCGGCGCTGATCATGCCGCGCAAATGGAAAGCGGCGTTTGCGCCGTGGCTCGCGGGCATACCCGAACGCACGGGCGTTTTCGGGGAAGCGCGCTTTCCTTTGCTCAACGACATTCGCTGGGACGAGAAACAGCATAAGCGCATGATCGATCAATCATGCGCTCTAGCCCTGCCGAAGAACGCAAAGCTGCCGCCTGAGTGGCCGTTGCCGCAGCTTGTGGTCAGCGACGCGCAAGCTGACGAATGGCGTGGAAGAATGAGCGTCACGAAAGGCATGCGTGCGGTTGCGCTGGCGCCGGGTTCGGTGGGCGAGGCGAAGCGCTGGCCGGTCGCCTATTATGCGGAAGCGGCGAAGCAGCTTGCGCAAGGCGGCGTCGAAGTCTGGATCATCGGCGGACCGGACGAAAAAGTTTTTGCGAAAGAAATACTCGAATATGCGGGCGGCGGCGTTCGCGATTTCACAGGCGGAAAATTAAGCGACGGCGTAATCGCGCTTTCGCTTGCGAGCGCGGTGGTCGCGAACGACTCCGGCTTGCTTCACGTCTCGGCGGCGCTTGGGGTTCCGGCGATCGGCATGTTCGGACCGACCGATCCTGCGAAATGGGCGCCGATCAATCCGGTCGCTGATATCGTCACGCACGAGCCGCTGCTCGATTGTCAGTTCTGCATGCAATATGTCTGTCCGCTCACGCATCACAACTGCATGCGGGAAGTTCTTCCGTCGCGTGTCGTGGAGTCGGTGAAGCGGGCGCTTTCGATGCCGTCGTTCGCCCGCGCCTAGCGCGGCAGCGCGTCGATTGCAGCGATCACTTCGGCAGCTGAAGGCGATTCACCTGCCGTGCCGAGAGTCGTCATCGCGCCGCTGCTAACGGGACCAGAAAGGCCGGGCTTCGTCGCAATGAAGATCGCGACCAGCGGTACTTCAAGCGCGGCGGCGAGATGCAAGAGGCCTGTATCGACGCCGACGACGAGTGTCGCGCCAGCAATCAGGCCCGCAACTTCGCCGAGCGGAGCCTTGGCCGGCACGCGCGCATTCTTCAGCGCGTTCTTGATACGATGGCTGCGCGCATGCTCACGGTCGTTGCCCCAAGGCAGCACGGGCGTAATGCCTTTAGCCTCAAGCGCCTTGCCGACTTCGATCCAGCGTTCTTCCGGCCACTCTTTTCTTTCCTGCGCGGTGGCATGGAAGAGAAGCGCGTAGGGCGCGTCGGACACCGGTGCGATGCGTTTCCTGTCGATGCCGTAGTCGGTGCGACCTTCAACTTTATATCTGAGGGCAGCGGCGGTCAGCGCACGGTTGCGGTCGACGGCGTGCAGTTCGCGGCTCACGGTATGCTTCACATGATAGAAGCGCGATGCAAACGGCTCGCGAATGGATTTTGAATCGTAGCCGTGACGCTCACCGCGCGCCCATTTTGAGAGCATGACGGTTTTCACGAGCCCCTGTGTGTCGATGATTTTTTCGAAGCGCTTGAGCGTCAGTCTCGCGCGCAGACGGCTCACTTCTTTCCACGTCTTCGAGAAAGTCGAAGGCTTCAGGATCGCCTTGCGCCAGCGGCGCACTGCAACGGGGATCACATCATCCACGCCCGGGTGCAATTTCGCGAGCGGCACATAAGCCTCTTCGACCATCCAGGAAATCTTCGCGTTGGGAAAATTTTTGCGCGCGTCCGTGACGGCGGGCATGTGATGGATCACGTCGCCGAGCGAAGAGGTTTTGATGAAAAGAATTTCAGGCATTAGATCTTCTTCGTGTTCCAGACGCGTTCGTAGACTTTATATATGCCTTCGGCTTCGCGTTGGATCGCGAACTTCTCGAGTACCCGCGCGCGTCCGGTTTTGCCGAATTGCTGCGCGCGCTTCGGATCTTTCATCAGATTTTCGATCCGCGCCGTCAATGTATCGACATCCTCGATCTCGACGAGATGTCCGGTGACATCGTCCTCGACGAGATGGCGCGCAGCGCCTGCCTTGGTCGCGACCACGGCGAGCTCGCTTGCCATGGCTTCCAGCGTCGTGAGGCCAAAGCCTTCATTGCGTTGCGGGCCGACGAAGACAGTGAGCTTTCTGAACCAGCCCGGCACATCGTTCTCCGGCAACTCGCCGAGAAACACGACGCGGTTTGCAAGGCCTGCTTCTTCCGCTTTCTTCTTGAGCGCGTCTTCCCATGCTTTCTCTTGCGGAGTCGCGAGACCAATCACGACGGCAGTGAAATCCGGATAGCGTGGGAGAAGACGGCACATCGATTCAATAAAGAGATCGGTGCCTTTCTGCGAACGAATACGTCCGAAAACGCCGATGCCGTATTTTCCCGGCAGTCCGGTCGCGACCCATTCGGCATCGCGGTCTTCTGAAGGGCGATAGCGCTCTGTATCGACGCCGTGAAAGACAACGGTCGAAGGGAAATCGAGAAAGCTAGCTGCGTCGGGCGAAGGGCAGATGATTGCGTCCATCTTGTTCATCAGCCAGCGCGAGAGTTTCTTGTGCTTGCGCTGCGCAGCCGACGTGAAGACCATTCCGAATTTCAGCCCGAAGATTTTTTTGAGCAGCAATCCGACGATCATCTCGTCGTTCCTGCGCGCATGCCAGATGCGAAAGGGTTTCGTCGGCGGCACCGAGCGTCCCAGGCGGCGCACATCGGAAACCGAAATCGTCGGCAGTCCCGGCGCGGTCCAGCGCAGGCCGACGAGCGCGGTTTTCGCGAGCTTCGCCATCTGCGGCGCGACTGCCAGAATCGTCGTCGTCACCCCCGAATAGCGCTTGTGCAGGCAGGGATGCAGGACTTCGAGGGCCTTCAGATCGTCGGTGGAAAGCATGCGGGGATTTGGTATGACTGCTTGAGAAGAGGGGCACGGATTGCCCTGATTTCGGACGAAGCGCAAGGATTTGCCATGACTACCCGCACGCTCGACTCGCTCAAGATCAAGCTGTTCACGGATGGCGCTGAAAAGGCGCAGATCGTGGAGATGGCAAAGCAGAAATATATCGCGGGTTTCACAACCAATCCGTCGCTTCTGAAGAAGGCTGGCGTTACCGATTACGAGGCCTATGCGCGCGAACTGGTCGCAGCGGTTCCAGACCGCCACATTTCGTTTGAGGTCCTCTCCGACGACATTCCGGAAATGATTGCACAGGCGCGGCTGATCACGACCTGGGGCAAGAACGTTTATGTGAAGCTGCCCGTAATCAATACGCGCGGCGAAACGCTTTATGACGCGATCGGTACGCTCTCGAAGGACGGTGTGAAGATCAACGTCACCGTGCTTTGCACCGAGGAACAGGTCGAACGCGCGACAGCGGTACTCGCCGGCAATGCTCCGGCATGCACCTCGGTTTTCGCGGGCCGTCTCGCCGATCTCGGTATCGACTATCAGCCTGCGGTTTCACTTGCAGTGAAGCTCGCGAACCAGGCGAAGAATGTCGAAGTGATCTGGGCCTCGACCCGCGAAGTCTGGAACGTGATCGAGGCGAACGATTTGGGCGCGCACATCATCACCGCGCCCGCGGACATCCTCAAAAAGTTGAAGGCGCTCGGCACCAAGACCGCAGCCGATCTTTCGCTCGACGGCGTCAAAGCATTCCGGGACGATACGCTGGCCGCAGGCCTCGATCTGCCCACAGCAAAAATCCGCCAGACCGCCGCAGAATAGGGCCCTGTAACCCTAGGACACGATTTGTGAGCCTCCAGGGGTTCCCGGCGCTTGGCGGGGCGGGGTAAGCCACGCGGCACGGTCAGGGGATTTCGAGGGGTTCAGACGTGGCGTCCAGCAAAGCTTCCAGCGCCAGCGAGCGCGTTCTGCGGATCGGCGTCATCGGCGCCGGCATCATGGGCCGCAATCATGCGCGGGTCCTTTCCGAACTTCCTAATGTTGAACTGGTAGGCGTTGCCGATCCCGACGCCGGCCGCGCCTCGCAGGCGGCAGGTCAGGCCGAAGGCGCCGAAGTTTTCGCCGATCACAAAGAACTGATCGCGCGCAAAGTGGATGCGGTCGTCGTCGCGGCGCCGACCCCGCTGCATCACAAGATTTCGCTCGATCTGATCGACGCCGGTGTCGCGTTGCTCGTCGAGAAGCCGATTGCGACCACCGTCGAGCAGGGCCGCGAGATCGTCACGGCTGCTGCGCGCAATGGCGTGACCCTCGTGGTCGGTCATGTCGAGCGCTTCAATCCCGCGGTACAGGCGATCAAACAGGCGGTGGCGGGCGAAGAAATTCTTTCGATCGGCATTACGCGCGTCGGTCCTTTTCCGCCGCGCATGTCGGATGTCGGCGTCGTCATCGATCTCGCCGTTCACGACATCGATCTGATCCGCTGGTTCACCGAATCCGAGATCGCGGAAGTGCAGCCGCAGATTTCTTCGGTCATCGCCGAGCGCGAAGACATCGCGCTCCTGCAGTTCCGCACCGCCAACGGCGTGCTCGCGCACATCAACACGAACTGGCTCACGCCGTTCAAGGCGCGAACCGTGCAGGTCGCGACCCGCGATAAATACATCATGGCGGACTTGCTCACGCGCACCGTGACCGAGTGCTTCGGTTTCCAGAAGGACGGCAGCTACGGCATGCGCCATCTTTCGGTAGGTCATACCGAGCCGCTGCGCGCCGAGCTCATGGCGTTCTGCGAAGCCGTGCGCGGCACCAAGAAACCCGCGGTCACCGGGGAAGAGGGTGTCGCCTCGCTCGAAATCGCGATCCGTTGTCTCGCCGACCCGCATCCGGCGTTTCGGCGCGGCCCGCGCAAGATCGCCGGCTAACTCTTTTCCGAGGTCAATTTCGTGAACCAGCACACGCGCGGTGACGCAGCTCCTATTCCGTTTATCGACATCGCTTCGCAGCGAAAGCGTCTCGGCAAGAGCATCGACGACGCGGTGGCGAAGGTTCTCACGCATTGCCAGTTCATCATGGGCCCGGAAGTGCGGCAGCTGGAAGCCGATCTCTCGGCGTTCTGCGGCGCGCGGCACACCGTCTCCTGCTCGAACGGCACCGACGCGCTGATCATGGCGCTGATGGCGACGGGTACCGGACCGGGCGACGCGGTGTTCTGTCCGTCATTCACCTTCTGCGCCACGGCTGAATCGGTCGTCTGCGTCGGCGCCTCTCCGGTCTTCGTCGATGTCGACGAGAAGACTTTCAACATCGATCTTGCGAGCCTCGAGCGCGCAATAGCAGATGCGAAGCGCGCTGGTCTGAAGCTGAAAGCGATCATTCCGGTCGATCTGTTCGGTCAGCCTGCGGATCTCGATGCGGTTGCCGCGGTTGCCAAGCGCGAAGGCATGTTCGTGATTTCGGACGCCGCGCAGTCCTTCGGCGCGACCTACAAGGGCAAGCGCGTCGGTACACAGGCGTTGGTAACGACCACGAGCTTCTTTCCGGCGAAGCCGCTCGGCTGCTACGGCGACGGCGGCGCGGTGTTTACCGACGACGACAAGCTCGCCGAAATTCTCCGCTCAATCCGGGTGCATGGACAGGGCGCGGACAAATACGACAACGTCCGTATCGGCATGACCGGCCGCCTCGACACGATCCAGGCCGCGATTTTGATCGAGAAGCTGAAGATTTTTCAGGACGAGATCGAGGCGCGAAACCGCGTGGCGCAGCGTTATGCGGCGGGCCTCAAGGACGTTGCCATCGTGCCGGAAGTCGCGTCAGGCTATGGTTCGGTATGGGCGCAATACACGATCCGAGTCGAAAAGCGCGATGCGCTCGCCGCCGTCTTGCAGACGCGCGGCGTGCCGACTGCGATCTATTATCCGAAGCCATTGCACCGGCAGGAGCCCTACAAGCGTTTCCTGATCGCCGGGAACGGTTTGCCCGTCACGGACAAGCTGGCGGCGGAAGTCATCTCGCTGCCGATGCATCCTTATCTCGACGAACCGACGCAGGAGCGCGTGATCTCGGCGGTGCGCGAGGCGCTCGTCTAACTGACGCGAGGCGCGCGGCATGATCCGGCGCTTCTTCACGGTCGGCGGCTTCACGCTTCTTTCCCGCGTCACGGGATTTGTACGCGACGTGGTGATGGCCGCGGTTCTCGGTGCGGGACCGATTGCCGACGCATTTCTAGTCGCGTTCCGGCTTCCCAATCATTTCCGTGCGATCTTCGCCGAAGGCGCTTTCGCTGCCGCTTTCGTTCCTGCTTATGCGCGGACGCTGGAGCAGGACGGAAAGCTTGCTGCACGTTCGTTCGCCGATCGTCTCGCGCTTGCGATGATCGTGTTGCAGGTCGCGCTGCTCGTTGTCGCGTTGATCTACACGCCTGCAGTCGTGCGGTTGCTCGCGCCGGGGTTAGACGCGTCGCGCTTCGAGCTAGCGGTGGCGCTGACGCGGATCACGTTTCCTTATCTCGCGCTGATTTCCATCGAGAGCCTGATCGCGGGCACGCTGAACGCGAACAATCGCTTTGCATCCGCGGCAGGCGCCCCAATCCTGCTCAATCTCGCGATGGTCGGTACACTGACCTATGCCGCGCTGTTTCCCACGGCGGGTCACGCGGCTGCGTGGGGTGTTTTGATCGCCGGTATTTTGCAACTCGCGCTGGTCGCGGGTGACGCTGAGAAAAACGGTTTCGGCCTTCGTCTCAAGATGCCGAAGTTCGACGAGCCGACGAAGAAATTCTTGAAGGCACTCGGCCCTGCGATCATCGGTGCGGGTGGCGTGCAGCTCGCGCTGTTTGCGGACACTATCATTGCGACGTTCCTGCCGACCGGCGCGTTGTCGGCGCTCTATTACGCCGATCGCATTCATCAACTGCCCATCGGCGTCGTCGGCATTGCCGTCGGCACGGTGTTGCTGCCGGAAATGGCGCGGCGTCTCGCCGCCGGAGACGAGAAGGGCGCTGCCAATTCACAAGGCAAGGCGATCGGGTTCGCGCTGCTGCTTGCAGTGCCGTGTGCCGCGGCTTCACTCGTTATTCCCGAACTCATCATGCGTGCGCTTTTCGCGCGCGGCGCGTTTACGGCGGCGGATGCTGCATCGGCAGGCCAGACGCTTGCGGCTTACGCCACCGGACTCATTCCGTTCGTGTTGATGCGCAGCTTCGTCGCGCCGTTTCACGCGCGCGGCGATACCACGACTCCGGTAATTGCAGCTCTTACCGGCGTTGCGCTCAACATCGCGCTCAAAATCGCGCTCATGGGCCCGCTCGCGCAAGTCGGTCTCGCACTCGCGACCGCCGCCGGCGCGTGGCTCAATCTTCTCCTGCTGATCTGGTTCGCGAAACGCCGCGGCTTCGCGCGTCCGGGCGAAAACACCTTTGGAAATTCCGTGCGACTCATCGCCGCCGGAATTATTCTTGCTGCGATCTTGTTCTTCGCGATGCGGTTTCTAGCGCCCCATTTCGCGAAGATGACAACGCTGCGCGATGAATCGCTGCTGATTTCGCTCGCAGCCCTTGGCTGCGTTGCTTATCTCGCGTCCATTTGGGTGCTGCTCGGCGGAAAATGGCTGCGCGGGCTGCTCAGGAGTGCGGAGCCAGCGGCAAAATCCTAGCTTGGGTCATGCACCGGACGCATGTGACTAACCGGTCCCATGGGTGTAAGAAATCCGCCGACCCGCCATTGCCAGAGCCAATCCATGTATCGCCCGACCGCGGCCCTCGGCGCCGCAATTTCTTTGGCCCTTCTGCTTGCTGCCTGCGGCCAAGGCACGCCGCCCGCGCCTCCGGGGCCTGTGGTCACGGTAGCCACGCCCGTGCGCCAGAAACTCACCGATCGCGACGAATATGTCGGCCGCTTCATTGCCGTCGATGCCGTCGAAATCCGCGCGCGCGTCTCGGGCTATCTTGAGAAAATTCACTTCACCGACGGTCAACTCGTAAAGGCCGGCGATCTCCTGATGACGGTCGATCAGCGGCCGTTCCAGGCGGCGCTCGATCAGGCGCGTGCCGATCTCGCCCGCGCGAAATCGCAGACCGTTCTGACCGCCGCCGATCTCTCGCGCGCAGAAACACTTCTGCAACAGAAGACGATCGCCGAGGCGCTCTATGATCAACGCGTGCAGGCCAAGCGCGCCGCGGACGCAGCGCTGCAGTCCGCCGAAGCCGCGGTAAAGAACGCCGAACTCAATCTCGAATTCACCGAATTGCGCGCGCCCGTGACTGGCCGTATTGGCGACCGCCGCGTTTCGCCGGGCAACCTTGTGACCGGCGGCACCGCGGGCGGGACGACCTTGCTTGCGACCGTCGTCTCGATCGATCCGATCCGTTTCGAGTTCTCGTTCGACGAAGCGGCCTATCTCCGCTACCAGCGCATCGCGACGCAGGCGGGCCGCGCCGAGGAGCGCGGTACCAAACTGCCGGTCGAATTGCGGCTGCTCGACGAGAAAAACTTCGAGCACAAAGGCTCCATCGACTTCGTCGATAACGCGGTGGACACGAGCTCAGGCACAATTCGCGGACGCGCGCAGTTCGCGAACCCGACGGCGCTGTTCACGCCCGGCATGTTCGGCCGCATTCTGATTCCGGGCTCCGCCGAATACGACGCGCTGCTGGTGCCCGATGTCGCGATCGGCACCGAGCAAATTCGCAAATTCGTTTACGTCGTCGATTCCGAAAATACGGTTCGTCAGAAATATATCGAGCTCGGCTCTCTGCAGGGCCGGCTCCGCGTCGTGCGCAGCGGACTCGAAGCGGAAGACCGTGTCGTCGTGAACGGACTCATGCGCGCGCGGCCGGGCGTGAAAGTGACGCCGCTCACCGAAGAAGAACAAAAGGCTGCAGAGCAGAAGCAGCAACAACAGAAGAAGTAAGGCGCACACTCGTGGGTATTTCGCACTTCTTCATCAACCGGCCGATCTTCGCGTCCGTCGTTTCGATCATCATCGTGATCCTCGGCGCGGTCAGCTTCGTCCGGCTGCCCGTTGCGCAGTATCCCGAGATTGCGCCGCCGGTGATCAACGTCGCGGGACAGTATCCCGGCGCAAACGCAAACACTGTTGCGGAAACCGTAGTTGCGCCGATCGAGCAGCAGATCAATGGCGTCGAAGGCATGCTCTATGTGTCGTCGAACTCGAACGCCGACGGCACCTTCAGCATCGCAGTCACCTTCGAACTCGGCACCAATCTCGATCAGGCGCAGGTGCAGGTGCAAAATCGCGTGGCCATCGCCAATCCACGCCTGCCAACCGAAGTCCGCAATATCGGCGTGACGGTGACGAAGTCGTCGCCGGATTTGATGCTGGTCGTCAATTTATACTCGCCCGACAATTCTCGCGATTCCCTGTTCGTTTCGAACTACGCCAATCTCGAAATCAAGGACGTGCTCGCGCGCGTGGACGGCGTCGGCTCGATCACGGTGTTCGGCAGCCGCGACTATGCGATGCGTATCTGGCTCGATCCCGGCCGGCTGCAGACGCTAGGACTTACCGCAAGCGATGTGGTCGCCGCCTTGCAGCGGCAGAACGTGCAGGTCGCAGGTGGCGTTCTGAACGCGCCGCCGGTCGATGCCGGCCGCGAATTTCAGGTCATCGTGACGACGCAAGGCCGTCTCGCCAATCCCGACGAGTTCGCGAAGATCGTCGTGAAGACCACGGCGAATGCGAACGTGCTTTTGAAGGATGTTGCGCGCATTCAGTTGGCGGCGCAGGACTACAACACCAACTTCTATCTCAACAAAAACGAAGCCGTCGGTATCGCGATCTTCCAGCGGCCGGGCTCGAACGCGCTCTCCACCGCGAACGGCATCCGCACGGTCATGCGGCAGATCGGAACGCAGCTTCCATCCGGTCTTCAGTACAGCATCATTTACGACCCGACCCAGTTCATCTCCGAATCCGTGAGCGCGGTCGTCGAGACGATGCTGGAAGCGATCCTGCTCGTCATCCTCGTCGTGGTCCTGTTCCTGCAGACCTGGCGCGCGGCAGTCATTCCGATTCTGGCGATTCCGATTTCGCTGATCGGCACGCTCTTTCTGATGTCTGTGTTCGGCTTCACGATCAATAACCTCACGCTGTTCGGGCTCGTGCTTGCGATCGGTATCGTGGTCGACGACGCGATCGTCGTCGTCGAAAATGTGGAGCGCAACATCGAAGCGGGCATGGCGCCGAAGGAAGCGACCCATAAATCCATGGACGAAGTCGGCGGTGCGCTGGTCGCGATCGCGCTCGTGCTCGCGGCGGTGTTTGTGCCCGCGGCGTTCGTTACCGGCATTACCGGTCAGTTCTACCGCCAGTTCGCGCTGACGATTATTTCCGCGACTGCGATTTCGCTTCTGGTGTCGCTGACGCTTTCGCCGGCGATGTGCGCGCTGCTTCTGAAGCCGCATAGCCACGCAGAGCCGAAGGGACTTGCGGTCTATGTGCGCAAATTCTTCGGCTACTTCAATTTCGGCTTCGACTGGTTTTCGACGCGCTATCACTGGCTCGCCGTGCGGACGGTACGCATCATCGGCATTATGCTGATCATTTATGCGGGCGTTGTCGCCTTCGGCATGTTCCAATTCGCGCGCACGCCGCAGGGCTTCGTGCCGCAGCACGACCGCGGCTATCTCATCGTTGTTGTTCAACTTCCGCCGGGTGCCGCGCTTGGCCGCACGGATGCGGTCATGAAACGCGTCACGGATATTGCGCGCACCATTCCGGGCATCAACGCACTGAACGTCGTCGGCTTCAGCGGTGCGACCTTCACGACCGCGTCGAATGCGGGCGCGATCTTCGTCGTGCTTGAGCCGTTTGCGCAGCGCGCGGGTGATCCGAGCCGAACTGCGAGTGGGGTGCAGCGGCAGTTGTTGCAGAAGCTCTCGGGCATTCAGGAAGGTCTGGTTCTCGTCGTGCAACCGCCGCCGGTGCAGGGCATCGGCAATGCCGGCGGCTTCCGCATGATGGTGCAGGATCGCTCCGGCAACGGACCGGTCGCATTGCAAGGCGTGGTCTATCAGATGATGGGCCGTGCGGCGCAGACGCCGGGCTTAAGTCAAGTTTTCTCGCTGTTCGAAACGCAGACGCCGCAGCTCTATCTCGATATCGACCGGCAGAAAGCGCAGTTGCTCGGCGTCAACGTCACCGACGTCTTCTCGTCGCTGCAGACCTATATCGGCTCGTCTTATGTCAACGACTTCAATCTGTTCGGCCGCACGTTCCGTGTGACCGCGCAATCGGACGCGAGCGACCGTCTAAGCGCAGAAGACGTGCTGAAAATTCGCGTACGAAATGCAACCGGGCAAACCGTTCCGCTTGGCTCGTTCACGACCGTGCAGGATCAATCGGGTCCATACCGGATTCCGCGCTACAATCTTTATCCTGCCGCCGAACTCGATGGCGCCGCGGCACCCGGCTACAGCCAGGGTCAGGCGATTGAGATCATGCAAAAACTCGCGCAGGAAGTGCTGCCGTCAGGCTACTCGTTCGAGTGGACGACGCTTGCGTTCCAGCAGATTCGCGCGGGCAACACTGCGATATACGTTTTCATTCTCGCGACCATTTTCGTGTTCCTCGTGCTTGCAGCACAGTTCGAAAGCTTGCGGCTGCCGCTCGCGGTCATTCTGATCGTGCCGATGTGCTTGATCGCTGCAATCGTCGGCGTTGTGATCTGGGGGCAGGATAACAATATTCTAACGCAAGTCGGGTTTATCGTGCTGATCGCGATGGCATCGAAGAATGCGATCCTGATCGTAGAGTTCGCAAAGCAGATCGAGGATCGTGGTGAGGACGTGGTGCATGCGGCTGTTGAAGCGGCACGGCTTCGTCTCCGCCCAATCATCATGACGTCGCTCGCCTTCATTCTCGGCGTGTTGCCGATGATGCTCGGAACGGGGGCCGGTGCCGAGCTCCGCCAAGCATTGGGCACACCAGTGGTGTTTGGCATGATCGGCGTCACTGTCTTCGGCTTGATCTTTACGCCGGTCTTCTATGTCGTCTCGCGCCGCGTCGGCCTGCGCCGGGCGGCGCCGCCACCCGCAGCACCCTCGCGTCCTGCACGCGCCAAGCCGTAATGGAGTGAGAGCATGCGTCCGCTGAAATTCGGCGCCGGGCAACCGCACACGCGTCTCGAAGATCCGCCGCTCTTGAAAGGCGAAGGTAAGTTCGTTGCGGACGCTATTCCGGAAGGAAGCTTGCGTGCGGCTGTACTGCGCTCACCGCACGCGCATGCGAAGTTCAAAATTGTAAGCACGGACGCTGCCCAAGCGATCCCCGGCGTGAAGCTGATTTTGACGGCGAAGGACGTCACGCACTTCGCTAATCTGGCCTGCCGCGCCGCGGCGTTCATCAAGCCGGTGGACGAGAAGGCAGTCTATATCCCGCCTTACGAAGTGCTTTGCAGCGAAGAAGTCCGCCATGTCGGCGATGCCATTGCGTTCGTGGTTGCGGAAACGGTGCAGGCCGCGCGCAATGCGGCTGAAGCGATCGAGGTCGAGTGGGAGCCGTTACCGGCGATTTCCGGAACGGCGGAAGCCGTGAAGCCGGGGGCACCGCAGGTTTGGCCGGGGCGCGATAATAACAAAGCCTATATCGCTGATGTCGGCGACGCGGAGGCCGCGCAAAAAGCTTTCGATGCGGCCGCGAAAGTTGTGAAGCTCAAGATCATCAACCAGCGTCTTGTGACGAACTTTATGGAGACGCGCGGCGTCGTCGTCTCGTATGGCGAGGACCAGCGCTACACCATGACCGTCTCGTGTCAGGGCGCGAACATGATCCACAACAGCATTTGCGGGATCATGAAGCTGGACCCGAAGCGGCTTCGTGTGCTCACCGACGATGTCGGCGGCGGCTTCGGCACAAAAGCTCCGGCTTATCGCGAATATGCGCTGGCGGCGCTCGCCGCGGAAAAACTGAACGCGACCGTCGCCTGGATCGGCGAACGCAGCGAACATTTCACCGGCGACAATCAGGGCCGCGATCATGTCACCGTCGCCGAAATGGCGATCGACAAGGACGGCAAGTTTCTGGCCATGCGGCTCGACTGCATCGCGAACATGGGCGCGTATTATTCCGAGGTCGCGCCTTACATTCCTTATCTCGGCGCAACGATGATGACCGGCGTCTACGACATTCCTGTCATCTACGGGCGCGTGCGTACGGTATGGACGCATACCGTGCCGGTCGATGCCTATCGCGGCGCAGGCCGTCCGGAGGCCGCTTATTTGATCGAGCGTCTTGTCGATGCAGTCGCGCTCAATACCGGAATCGCACCGGAAGAAATCCGCCGCCGGAATTTCATCGCCAAGGACGCGATGCCTTACAAAACGTCCACGGGCCGCGTCTATGACAGCGGCGACTTCAGCCAGCATCTGACGCGCGCGCTAGAAGCCTCCGACTACAAAAGCTTCGGCTCGCGTCATGCGAAATCGAAAGCAAGCGGCAAGCTGCGTGGCATTGGTATTGCGAGTTACATCGAAGCCTGCGGACAGACTGCGCCGGAAACGTCCACGGTGCGGGTCGAGAAAGACGGCACCGCGACGGTGCTCATCGGCACACAGACCAACGGGCAGGGGCACGCGACGACTTTCCGCCAGCTCGTGCACGATCAACTCGGGCTGCCGTTAGAGAAGATCAACGTGATCACGGGCGACACCGATCTCATTCCGACCGGCGGCGGCACCGTCGGTTCGCGCTCGATGCCGACCGGCGGCTCCGCCGTGCAGAAGGCAACCATCAAGCTCGCGGATAATCTGAAGGCGCTTGCCGCGCAGCATCTCGACGCCAAACCTGAAGAAGTTGAAATCGCAGACGGGTTGACGCGCGTGCGCGGTACCAACCGCGCGCTTTCCTTCGCCGAACTTGCGACGAAGCCCGGCGTCTCTGCCGATCAACTCTCCGGGGTGGAAAAGAATTTCATTCCGCCCGCGCCGACCTATCCGAACGGCACGCATGTCTGCGAAGTCGAGATCGATCCCGATACGGGTCGCGTCGAGTTTGCGAACTATGTCGTGGTCGACGATTTCGGCGTCACGCTCAATCCGCTCCTGCTCGAAGGGCAGGTGCACGGCGGCATCGCACAGGGCATCGGGCAGGCGATCATGGAAGACACGGTCTATGATGCGGAAGGGCAATTAATCTCCGCGTCGCTCATGGACTACGCGCTGCCGCGCGCGACCGACACACCGAATTATTCTTTCGAAACGAAGAACGTGCCGTGCACGACGAATCCGCTCGGCGTGAAGGGTGCGGGCGAAGCGGGCGCGATCGGTTCCTGTCCCGCGGTGATGAATGCGGTGGTGGATGCGCTGCATCGCGGTCACGGCATCACGCACATCGATATGCCGGCGACGCCGCTCAAAATCTGGCAGACGATTCAATCCGCGAGGCGATAAGTTCCGCCGCATGGCGGTATGCGCTGCCGGGGGTTTATCTCCGGCGCGTGACCGGGCATAAATTGTCCGTCATCGGCCTCGCTTTTTCATGAATGTTTTTCTCGGTATCGCGCTTCAACTCGGCGCGACATTTCTTTTTATGGTGATGGGCGGTCTCGTCCGCGCGCTCGGCGACCGCATTCCGATCGGCGAACAGATTTTCGCGCGCAGCTCTCTGGCGCTGATACCGCTTCTGCTCATGCTGGCGTGGCGCCGCGAGATCGGATCCGCGTTGAAGATGAAAAGCCCGGTCCGGCATTTCACGCGCGCGCTCACCGGCATCGCGGCGATGATCCTGATGTTTCTGGGGCTTGCACGACTGCCGCTCGCGGAGTCGACTGCGATCAGTTTTATCGCGCCGCTCTTCAACGTCGCGCTCGCCGCGATTTTTCTCGGCGAGGTAGTCCGCATCTGGCGCTGGAGCGCGGTCGCTGTCGGCTTCATAGGCGTTCTTGTGATGCTTTCGCCGCATCTCGGAACCACCGCGATGACTTCATCCGCTGCGGTCGGTGCGCTGATGACATTCGTCGGCGCGTTCTTCGTCGCGGCTGCGATGACGCAGGTCCGCAGCATGACAGGCACGGAGACCACCGCGTCACTCGTCTTCTCGTTCCAGTTGTTCGCCGCGGCCTGCGGCTTGCTGATGTTGCCGTGGACTTGGGTATTGCCTTCGCCCGGCGACGCTTTCGCGCTGCTCGGTATCGGCGTGTTCGGCGGCATCGCGCAAATTCTGCTCACCGAATCTTATCGCCACGCGCCGGCATCGGTAGTGGCGCCGTTTTCCTATACCGCGATGATCTGGGCGGTCGTGCTCGGCTACTTCATGTTCGGAGAATTGCCCGATACGATCGTGCTGGTAGGTGCCGCGATTGTGGTTGCGGCCGGACTATTCGTGATCTTCCGCGAGCGTGCGCTCGGCATCAATCGCCAGAAGGAAAAGGAAGCGCAGGTGCCGCCCGCGGGCCCGCCGGTCGAATGATCAGCCGAACGCCTTGAACGTGATGATCGTGCGCGTGTCCTGAATGCCGGGAATGCACTGGACTTTCTCGTTCACGAAGTGGCCGATATCGGTGCCGTCATCGACATAAAATTTTGCCAGCAGGTCGAACTCGCCCGCGGTCGAATAGACTTCGGAAGCGATCTCCGCGTCCGCAAGTGCGTCGGCGACTTCATAGGATTTGCCAAGCTGGCACTTGATCTGGACGAAAAACGGAATCATTGGCTGGCGCCTCCGGACGACTTGAAAGGCGAGGGGAGCAAAAAGCGGGTAGAGTTGCAAGCGCTGGCCCTTGAACAGGGTAGTTCCCTCCCATAGCTTCGCTGCAAGCGCTAAGGCAGGAAGAATATGATTCCCATTGCGGTCACGATTGCAGGCTCGGACTCGGGCGGCGGCGCCGGCATTCAGGCCGATATCAAAACCTTCTCCGCGCTCGGCGTATACGGCGCGTCGGTGATCGCGGCGCTGACCGCGCAGAATACAAAGGGTGTCACCGGCATTCATGACGTGCCGCCGGAATTTGTCACCGCGCAACTCGATGCCGTCTATTCCGATCTCAAGGTGCAGGCGACCAAGATTGGCATGCTGTCGCGGCCTGCGACCATGGAGGCGGTCGCCGCGGGACTGAAAAAGCATCGCGCGAAAAATGTCGTGCTCGATCCGGTGATGGTCGCGGCCTCCGGCGACCGTTTGCTCGTTCCCGAAGCCATAGAGACGATCAAGCGCCTGCTGTTTCCGCTTGCGGATATCATCACGCCAAATCTTGCGGAAGCTGCCGCACTGCTCGATCAGCCGCTTGCAAAGCACGAAAACGAAATGGCGGCGCAAGGCGAAGCGCTGCTCGCGCTCGGTGCGAAGGCTGTGCTCGTCAAAGGCGGGCACGCGGCAACGAAACACGCGGTCGATATTCTGATCGAGCCTTCAGGCGTTCGCCGCTTCACCGCGGAGAGGATCGACACGCCGAACACGCACGGCACCGGCTGCACGCTTTCGTCTGCAATTACTGCAGGGCTTGCGAAAGGATTGACGCTGCACGATGCGCTCGCAGCGGCGAAGAATTACATCACCGGCGCGCTGAAGGCGGGCGTGAATTTAGGCGTGGGCACCGGTCGTGGGCCGGTGCACCACTTCCATCAGCTCTGGGCGAAACTCGGAAAAGTTTAAAGCGCGCGTGTAAGCAGCACGACGCCGGCAAGCGCCATCGCGCCGCCGCCTGCCTGCACGATGCGCTGGCCCAGTCCGCTTGCCGAAAGTTTTGCAAAGCCGACACCGATTGCGATGCCAACTGCGTGCAGCAGCGCAGTCGCGATCAGAAATCCTGCGGCATAAGGGAAGAGCGACTCGCCGTCCGGCAATTCAGCGCCGTGCGCATGGCCATGAAAGATCGCAAAGAAGCCCGCGATCATCACCGCGGCGATCAGCGGCACGTTGGTGCGGAAGGCGACGAGAGTGCCAAGCACGACGACGGATGCTGCAATCAGGAGTTCGACATAAGGCACGCGAATTTCCGCGAATCCGGTTGCGCCGCCGGCCGCCATCAAGGTCACGAAACTCAGTGGCACCAGCCAAAGCGCGCGTCCGCCGAGATGGGCTGCGAGCAAGCCGACCGAGATCATCGCCAGGAGATGATCGAGTCCGCCGAGCGGATGCAGGAAGCCATAAGCGAAGCCGTGATCATGCGCGCCCGCACCGGTATGGGCGAAAGCCGCGCCTGGCAGCAGCATCGAAACAGTTAGGAGAGAGCGGAACACGGTCTTCATGGCTTCAGGCCCTTCTTGAGAGTCGGGAGAGCCTATTCGCTCGGCAGTCCGCGCTCAAGAAACCGGCTGCCCAAGTTTTCGTCTTTTATTCTTCCTAGGCAGCCTTGGTTGCTTACTTCTTGAACGGCACGACCTTCTGTTTCTGGTCGCCGAGACCATCGATGCCGAGGGTGATGATATCGCCGGCTTTCAGGAAGACCTGCGGTTTCATTCCCATGCCGACGCCCGGCGGCGTGCCGGTCGTGATCACGTCACCCGGCTCGAGCACCATGAACTTCGAGACGTAAGCGACGATGAAGGCGCAGGAGAAGATCATGGTCTTCGTGTTGCCCTTCTGCATGCGCTTGCCGTTGACGTCGAGGTACATGGAAAGCTTCTGCGGATCCTTGATCTCATCCGTGGTGACGAGCCACGGGCCGAGCGGGCCGAATGTCTCCGCGCATTTGCCCTTCAGCCATTGGCCGGTGCCCTCTAGCTGGAAGGCGCGTTCGGAAACGTCGTTGCAAACTGCGTAGCCCGCGATGTGCTTCACCGCGTCTTTTTCTTCGACGTAGCGCGCACGCTTGCCGATCACGATCGCGATTTCGACTTCCCAATCGAGCTTGGTCGAGCCTTTGGGGATCATCACGTTGTCGTTCGGACCCACGATGCAGTTCGGCGCCTTCGAGAAGATGATCGGCTCTTTCGGAATCGGCATGCCGGCTTCGGCCGCATGATCTGCGTAGTTCAGGCCGATGGATGGAAAGTTGCCTACCTTGCCGACCGGCGAGCCGAGACGCGGCTTGCCCGGAACGACGGGAAGCTTTTCGATCTTCGCCTTCTTGATCTTTGCAATCGCCCCGGCCGCCAAAGTTTCCGGCGTGATGTCGGAGACGATCTTCGACAGACTCCTGAGCTTGCCGTTTTTGTCGATAATGCCGGGCTTTTCTTTTCCAGCCGGACCATAGCGGACGAGTTTCATTCTTCGCTCCCCAGTAATTCTTTGTTGTTTCGGATTAGTCGCCTGCCGGCGAAATGCGGAATTCGAGTACGTCTTTCTTTTCGCGGAGCGTCACGGCGAGCCGCTCGAGCGCGTTCTTCTCTATGGTCTGGATGGTCATCCGGTACTCGAAGGTCTTGCCGCCATCTTCCATCCGGTAATTGATATTGGCAACCGAGAAGCCGTGATCCTTCATCAGCTTCCGTACCTTGTCCTCGGGCATGGTGCGGGTACGCGGGAAGCGCAGAATGAAATGCGCATAAGCCTGGCTCGGCATCCAGTTTTCGATCCAGCGAAAAACCTGCAACGTGCCGAGTACTGCGATGGTGCCGAGGATTGCCGGGAAGAAATAGCCAACGCCATAAAGAATACCGAGCGCCGCCGTGATCCAGATCGAGGCCGCTGTCGTGAGGCCGCGCACGGTCAGGCCTTCCTTGAAGATCACGCCCGCGCCGAGAAAGCCGATGCCGGTCATGATGCCCTGCGCCATGCGCTGCGGGTCGAGGATCGTATTCACGCCCGCACCGCGTACGTCCGTGGGCAGCCAATCCTGCGGATAGGCGGTGATCAGCATCAGGAGTGCCGAGGCGAGCGAGACCAGCGCGTGGGTGCGGAAACCGGCGGGGCGGCCGCGGAAGCTGCGCTCGAGCCCGATCAGGCTGCCCGCGATCCACGCCGCGCCCAGATGCCCGAGAATTTCCAGAGAATGTGCGTTGATCATGCCGCATACTCGTATTTGTTCAGGGCAAGCTAAAGGCAACTCGCGAAGACCTGCAATGCGCACTGCCGCATGGCTTCGCCTCGCGCGGTATGGCAAACAACGCGCGCTTTGCCAGAACAGCTCCTCGCATTCTCTCTGTTTACGCTCGCCGGTGCGATCACGCCGGGGCCGAACAACACCATCTCGACGCTCTCCGGCGCGACCTTCGGGTTTAGAAAGACGCTGCCGCAGATGCTCGGCGTCACCGTCGGCTATCCGCTGATGTTGGCGGCACTCGGTCTGGGGCTCGGCGAAGTCTTCAAGATCGTCCCGTGGCTACACAGCGCGATGCGTTACGTGGGTGCAGCGTTCCTGCTTTATCTGGCTTGGAAGCTCGTGCGCGCGAATGCGCCGCAATCGGCGGGAACCGCGCGGCCTGTCGGCTTCTTTGAGGCGCTGTTTTTCCAGTGGCTGAACCCGAAAGCGTGGTCGATCGCGCTCGGCGCTATTGCGGCGTTCACGACGCCGGGGCTCGCGACGAACGCTTTCCTCTGGGAGGTCGCAGTTTTCACGTTCGTCTCCGCGATCATCACTTTTCCGTCGCTGGTGCTGTGGTGTCTGTTCGGGGTTGCGATCTCGGCGATGCTGAAAGACGAAAAGAAACGCCGTATCTTCAACTACGCGCTCGCCGCAATATTAGTGCTCTCGATCGCCGCTTTGTTTATCTAAAACATCGTTAACCGCGCCGCGCTACCGCGTCATATAACCGTTGTACGAATACGCTACCCGGGCGACATGTTGCAGATCCCGGTAGCATTCAAAGATCAGTCGCACGACGACGCTCCGGCAAGCCGGAGGTTTCGCACCCTCTTCATCTCCGACGTCCATCTCGGTACCCGGGGATGCCAAGCCGATCTCTTCCTGAATTTCCTGCGCGACGTGGATGCCGACGTGATCTATCTCGTTGGCGATATCGTCGATGGCTGGCGGATGCGCTCGTCATGGTACTGGCCGCAGGCGCATAACGACGTCGTGCAGAAGCTGCTACGCAAAGCGCGTAAGGGCACGCGGATGATTTACATCCCCGGCAATCACGACGAGTTCCTGCGCGACTATTACGGCACGCATTTCGGCGGCATTGAAGTCGTCGAAACCGCGATCCATGAAGCGGCCGATGGCAAGAAGTTTCTCGTGCTGCATGGTGACGTGTTCGACGTGATCGTCAGGAACGCGCGCTGGCTCGCTTACTTCGGCGACTGGGCCTACGATTTCGCGATCTTCGCGAACCGCTATTTCAACTGGATGCGCCGCAAGCTCGGCCTGACCTATTGGTCGCTCTCGAAATGGGCGAAGCACAAGGTCAAGAACGCCGTGAACTTTATCGGCGAGTTCGAGCAGGCGGTGGCGCTGGAAGCGCGCAAGCAGAATGTGGAAGGCGTGATCTGCGGCCACATCCACCACGCAACGATCCACGACCTTTACGGTACGCGTTACATGAACTGCGGCGACTGGGTCGAAAGCTGCACCGCGCTCGCGGAGCACTACGACGGGAGCTTCGAGTTGCTCACCTGGACGATCCCGGAAGCAAATGTGCTTCCCGTGCCTGCCGCTCCCGCCAAAGGCGTCCCGGTCGCGGTGTGATGAAAGTCCTGATCGTCACCGACGCCTGGCATCCCCAGATCAACGGCGTGGTGCGGTCGCTGACCGAAATCGGGAACCAGGCAGAGCCGCTCGGCTTCGCGGTCGAATATCTGACGCCGGAAGGTTTCCCCTCCATTGCTATGCCGGGCTATCCGGAAATCCGGCTCGCGCTCGCGATGCCTTCGCAGATCGCCGAACGTATCGAAGCCATCGCTCCTGACTTCATCCATATCGCCACTGAAGGTCCGCTCGGCATTCTCGCACGGCGCTACTGCATGAAGCGCTCGCGCAAATTCACGACGAGCTATCACACGCGTTTTCCTGAATATCTTTCGGCGCGGCTGCCCGTTCCGTCGTGGCCGCTTGCGGCGCTCATGCAGCGCTTTCATTCCACCTCGGCCGGGACGATGGTCTCGACGCAGACACTCGAAGACGATCTCGCGGCACAGGGCTACCGCAATCTCCTGCGCTGGTCGCGCGGTGTTGACGCCGATCTCTTTCATCCCGGCAAGGCGCAGCGGCTTCCTTTCGCACGGCCGATTTTTCTTTATGCCGGTCGTGTTGCGGTCGAGAAAAATCTTGAAGCCTTTCTGTCGCTCGATCTTCCCGGTTCGAAAGTCATCGCGGGCGATGGACCGGCTCGTGCCGCGCTGGAAGCGCAATTTCCCGACGTGCACTTTCTCGGCGCGCATCAGGGCGAAGCGCTCGCGGAAATTTATGCCTCAGCCGATGCCTTCGTATTTCCGAGCCTCACCGACACCTTCGGCGTGGTATTGCTGGAGGCTCTCGCGTCCGGCGTGCCGATTGCGGCCTTTCCAGTTGCGGGCCCGCGGGACGTGATCGGCAATTCCAAAGCGGGCGTGTTGAATGCCGATCTGCGCCGCGCCGCGACGGCGGCACTCGCGATCCCGCGCGATCTTTGCCGCAAATATGCGTTGCAGTTCTCGTGGCGCGAAAGCGCGCGGCAGTTCTTCGGAAATGTACTCAGCGCAAATGGAATGGGCGGCCTGCGCGCGGAACCCAAAGCCGCGGCGTGACAGGAGCGGCCTAGGCGCATAGTTTGCGCGCCATGCATTCGCCCGCGGAAATAAAACTGCCCACCGCCGCCGATATTGAAGATGCAGCGCTCGCGCTCGACGGCGTTGCCGTGCGTACGCCGCTTCTGCGCTGCGATCCGCTCGACGAAATCACCGGCGGCAAGGTTTTTCTGAAACCCGAAGTCCTGCAACGCACCGGCTCGTTCAAGTTTCGCGGCGCATATAATCGTATCTCGCGGCTTGCTCCTGAGGAGCGCAAAGGCGGCGTCGTCGCTTTCTCCTCCGGCAATCACGCGCAGGGCGTTGCGCTCGCTGCAAAACTTGCAGGTGTTCCGGCACTGATCGTGATGCCTTCGGATGCGCCGAAGGTGAAACAGGAGCGCACCAGAGGTCACGGTGCCGAAGTCGTGCTCTATGACCGCGCGAGCGAGGACCGCGATGCAATTGCGCGCAAACTCGCGGCCGAGCGCGGCGCTGTCGTCGTGCCGCCGTTCGACGATTTTCATGTGATTGCGGGGCAGGGGACGATCGGTTTCGAGATCACAGAAGACCTTGCCAATCTCGATCTTGCGCCCGAGATCGTGACCATGCCGGCATCCGGTGGCGGACTTGCTGCGGGGATTTCGCTTGCAGTCAAAGCGCTTCATCCGGACGCGCGGATCGTTACCGCCGAGCCCGAACTGTTCGACGACCACGCCCGCTCGTTCCGTTCCGGCAGGCGGGAGAAGAACGAACGGATCACCGGCTCGATCTGCGATGCGCTGCTCATGGCCGATCCCGGCCGGCTGACTTTCGAGATCACGAAAAAGCTCTCCGGCGAGGGCGTGTCGGCAAGCGACGAGGAAGTTCTTGCGGCGATGGCCTTCGCCTTCCGGGAGCTTAAGCTTGTGGTCGAACCGGGCGGCGCGGTCGCTCTTGCCGCGGTGCTCACGCGTAAGCTGGACGTAAAAGGCAAGGTCGCCGTCGTCGTTCTGTCGGGCGGGAATGCCGATCCGGAAATTTTTGCCCGCGCGATCACCGGCTATTGATCGAAATCCATATTGCGGGTTTTCGGGAGCGGAATTACGCTCCTGTCGAATTCAATGCATGGGGAAGGCTATGGCCCGTTTCGGTTTGAGGCAGTTTCTGTTCGCTCTCGGATTTCTTTTTCTCGCAGGCGCATCGTCCGCGCAGGCGCAAGGCGCCTTCGGCGCATTGGCGGTCTCTTCGGACGGCGCCTACGGCTACTCCTACAACTACGCGACCATCGACCGCGCGCAGGATACCGCGCTCGAACAATGCGCGAAGCACGCCAAGGGCTGCCAGATCCTGCGCGTTTACGAGAACGTCTGCGTCTCCGTTGCACGCAACGAGGATCCGAAGAACATCATCATCAACTGGGTGAGCGGTTACGACGCTGAAGAGCGTCCGCGCCGCGCGTTGCGCAACTGCCGCAATGACGGCGGCGACAAGTGCAAAATTCTGGTGGAGTTCTGTACCGGAAGCGCGAAGTAGCGCTTACGAGAAAAGCGCGAGCCGCTCTTCGGGCGAAAGCTTTTCGAAGGCGGAAGTCGCCGGGTTCTTTGACGGCGCCGCAGTTTGCGGCGCCGTTGCCGTTTTCGCAGCCGCATTCGCCGCCGCTGCTTTCTCGTCCCAGAACACGTCGTGGTTCTGATCGATCGACAGGAGTTCGTCGATCTGATCCTGCATCAAACCTTCGCCGTCGCGCGCGGGACCGCTCAGCAACGTATTTTTCGCGGGCGCCTGCACCGGGCTTTCCGCCTGCCAGAGCTTCACGAGTTCATGGACGCGCGCCTCTAACAGCCGCATCGCGGTCACGACCTTCTGCGTGCGCTGGCCGGTCAGGTCCTGAAATGCACAAGCCGTGTTGATGTGCTCGGAAAGTCCGTCGAGCTGATCGCAGATATATTCCGCGACACCCTGCGAGCGCATGGTCGTGGAGATTTCGCCGATCCGGTCGGCATCCGAAAGAATTCCTGAAATCGCCTGCGCGGAAGCAGCGACCACCAGATCGAGTTCGTTGCCGAGGTCGCCATCGCGTTGACGCGTGGCGTCGATTTCCGCGAGCGCTTTGCGCGTCTGTTCCGCGATCTGCTCGATCTCGTTGAGCTCGTAAGTGATTGCCGGCATTTCCGGCGCGGGCGCGGAAGAAACGGCCTCCGCGCCGAGTACCGAGCGCTGCAGACGCTGGATCGCGTCGAGCACGAGCCGGGTGTCGGCGTGGCGGTTGCGCTGTGCGAATTCTTCGAGAAACCACCGGCCGCGCGCGGTTTCCTTCACCGCCGCTTCAATGGCGTCGTAGTCGTTCTCGGAAATGGTCTGGCTTGCTGGCGGAAGCGGCATTGAAGGCCCGGATCGGCTAGAAGGCGCTGTCTCGGTGAGACCATGAACGATGAATCACTTACGAAAGATAACCATTGTCTGATTCCCCGCCCAGCCGCACCCCTTTGGGCGGTTCCAAAGGTTCCGGAACGTTGGCGGCGGTCTATGCGGCCCTGTTCGTGGCGCCCGGCTTCTACTTGCCCTTCTTCCCGGTTTTTCTGGCTTCGCTCGGCTTCTCGCCGGAAGCCATCGGCATCGCTATCGGTATCCCGATGGGGGTCCGGCTGCTGGCCAATCCCGTCGCGGGTATTCTGTCCGATCGCTGGGGTAGGCCCCGCGGCTTCTTGGCGGTCCTGGGGCTAGGCGCTGCGTCGGCTTTCGCACTCATGGCGGTCCTACCCGGCACGGCATTGGTTCTTTTGCTGGTCGCCTTGGCGACGCTGTTCTGGGGACCATCCTTTCCGCTGACCGATGCGTTCGGTGTGCGGCTCGCGCGCGAGCGGGGCATCGACTACGGCCGCGCGCGGCTCTGGGGATCGGTCGCCTTTATCGGCGCGAATGTTGCGCTCGGCGTTGCGCTCGAAGTGCTACCGCCGGCGTGGATCGTATGGTTGATCGCCGCGTCGCTCGCGTTGTTTGCGGTTTCCGTGCAGATGCTGCCTCGCTTGCAAGCGCCGGCCGAAGCGGAGGTCGCAGCACCGCCGAAAGTCAGCGCGAAAGTATTGCTCGCGGTATTCGCCGCGGCCTGCGTGCAGTCGAGTCACGCCGCACTCTATGCTTTCGGTTCCGTACACTGGCGCGCGAACGGCATTTCCTCGAGTTTCATCGGGTTTCTATGGGGCGCGGGCGTGGCCGCCGAAGTCGTCGTGTTCTTCTTTGCGACGATCTTGCTCAAACGCTTTTCGCCGATCGGGCTTATTCTGATCGGCGGGGTTTCCGCGATCCTGCGCTTCGTGCTGACGGCGCTCGATCCGCCGCAGGCACTGCTCGTGCCGCTCATGATGATGCACGCATTTACGTTCACCGCGACATTTCTCGGCATGGTTTCGATTGCGGGCGAAAGTGGCGGCGCAGGTGCGCAAGGCCGCGCGCAGGCGTTTTCTTCCACCGCTGTTAGTATTGCGATGTTGGTCGCGACATTCGCAGCCGGCCCGCTTTATGCGCACTACGGCGCCTATGCGTTCTTCGGTTCTGCGTTGATCGCGGCGTTCGGCTGCGTGCTTGCGTTGCTTGCCTGGGCTCAGCCCCAGAGCGACGGCTCCGGCGGAAAAACCGTCGAGCCTTCATAGCGCAATCCATGCTCGCGATCTTTCGCAAGCAGGAGCGGCCCGTCGAGATCGACAAACTTCGCGCGGTTCGCGAGCAGCAAAGCGGGCGCCATCGCAAGCGAGGTTGCCACCATGCAGCCGACCATAATGGTCAGTCCGCGCCGCTCAGCTTCTTTCGCTACGAGCAATGCTTCTGTGAGGCCGCCAGTCTTATCCAGCTTGATGTTCACGGCGTCGTATTTGCCTTCGAGCTTCGTGAAGCTCTCCAGGCCGTGAAAGCTTTCATCGGCGCAGACGGGGACGACCCGTCCGATAGTGCGCAGCGCCTCGTCTTCACCGGCCGGCAACGGCTGTTCGACGAGCGCTACTTTCGCTTGCGCGCAGGCACTTAGATTTTCACGCAGGTTTTTTCCGTTCCAGCCTTCATTGGCGTCGGCAATCAGGAGTGCATCGGGTGCAGCTTCGCGCACGGCGCGGAGACGCGCGATGTCGCCGTCGGCGCCTAACTTCAGCTTCAGGACCGGCCGCGCAGATTTCGTTGCCGCGGAAGCCATGCGTTCCGGCGTATCGAGGCTCAGCGTGTAGGCCGTCGTGACCGGGGATGGGAGAGTAAGACCCGCGAGCTTTGCGACACGCGTGCCTGCGAGCTTCGCTTCCAAATCCCATAGGGCGCAGTCGATTGCGTTGCGCGCGGCGCCAGCATGCAGGGCGGTCTGCAAAGCCGCGCGATCCATGCCCCGGATGATCTCTGGAGTCAGCTTTTCGATCTCTTCGCTGACACTCCCGAGCGACTCGCCGTAGCGGGCATAGGGGACGCATTCGCCCCGCCCGATGACCTGACCGTCCGAAATTTCCACGACAATTACGGCAGCCTCAGTCTTCGCCCCGCGGCTGATCGTGAAGGCCCCGGAAATGGGCCATTTCTCGATCCGGAACTCCAGACGGCGCGGCATAAATGTCACTCTTTCCCGGAACTTAGGCGGGTTGTCAGGCCTGAAGGATGCCCGTGTGGTAAGTAATAGCAGCCAGACAGAGGCCCGGAAGCGGGCCGGTTTTTAGCGGGTTGGAGTTGGTTTTGGCAGCGCAGGCTGTTTCCCTCAGTCAGAAGGAAGATGCCGGCAAGCTCGTGCTTGCGGCGGCAGGCCGCTGGATTTCGTCCTTCGCAGGCCAGGCCGAGCATCTCGTCAGCGAGATCGAGCGCAAAGGCGGAAAATCGAAATCCGTCTCGATCGACACGACCGATATCGAACAGCTCGATACCACCGGCGCCTGGCTGCTCGAGCGCATGCGCCGCGAATTCGAAGGCAGGGGCGCGAGCGCCGAAATCATCGGATTGGACCCGCGCTACAAAATTCTGCTCGATGAAGTGAAGCAGACCAATACCGGCAAGGACTCCGAAGAGCCCGTGGATGAAAACGCAGTCGTCGATTCGCTGAGTTTTCTCGGCGAGATGGCCGTCGGCTTCTGGAAAGATACCCGCGAGTTCGTGCAATTTCTCGGCAGCGCGGTCGTTACAGTCGGGCGCGTTCTCGTGCGGCCGTGGACTTTTCGTTTCACATCGATCGTGCACCATCTCGACCGCGCCGGCTTCCGCTCGGTGCCGATCATCGTGCTCATTCTTTTCCTGATCGGCGGCATTCTCGCCCAGCAGGGCATTTTCCACTTCCGGAAATTCGGCGCTGAAACCTATGTCGTGGATATGGTCGGCATTCTCGTGCTGCGCGAAGTGGGTGTGCTGATCACCTCGATCATGCTTGCCGGCCGCTCGGGCAGCGCTTACACGGCCGAACTTGGCTCCATGAAGATGCGCGAAGAGGTCGACGCACTTCGCGTCATGGGCCGCGATCCGATGGAAATTCTGATCCTGCCGCGTCTGATCGCGCTGATCATCGCGGTGCCGCTGCTCACCTTTATCGGCAGCATGGCTGCGCTGTTCGGCGGTCTGGTGACGGCCTGGCTCTATGGCGGCTTCACGCCGGAAATTTTCACGGAGCGGCTGCGCGACGCGATTTCTTGGTCGACGTTCTGGGTAGGCATGATCAAAGCGCCGTTCATGGGCGCGGTGATCGGACTCGTGGCGTGTGTGGAAGGCTTGCGTGTGCAGGGCAGTGCGGAGTCGCTCGGCGAGCACACGACGGCATCCGTCGTGAAATCCATTTTCCTTGTGATCGTGCTCGATGGCGCGTTTGCGATCTTCTTCGCCAGCATCGATTGGTAACCGGCATGGCGAATGTAGAAACCACCGCGCAGTCCGGTAAGCGTCCGTCCAAGGTGCCGGACAATTATCCGATCATCCGCGTGCGCGATATCTGGGTATCGTTCAGCGATCACCCCGTGCTGAAGGGTCTCGATCTCGATGTGAAGCGCGGCGAGATTCTTGGGTTCGTCGGTGCCTCGGGCGGCGGCAAATCCGTGTTGATGCGCAGCATCATCGGGCTTGTGAAAAAGCAGAAAGGCACGATCGAGGTTTTCGGGCGCGATCTCGATCAGTTGAGCGAAGAAGAATTACAGGCGATCGAACGCCGCTGGGGCGTTCTGTTCCAGCACGGCGCGCTGTTTTCATCGCTGACCGTGCGTCAGAACATCCAGTTTCCGTTGCGCGAGTATCTCGATCTGTCCGAGCGGCTGATGGACGAGATCGCAATCGCCAAACTCGAGATGGTCGGCTTGCCGGCCTTCGTCGCGGAGAAATATCCGTCCCAGCTTTCCGGCGGCATGATCAAGCGCGCGGCACTTGCCCGCTCGCTCGTGCTCGACCCGGAAATCGTGTTCCTCGACGAGCCGACTTCCGGCCTCGACCCTATTTCGGCGGGCGAGTTTGACGACCTGATCAAGGCACTCCAGCAGACTTTGGGGCTTACCGTTTTCATGGTAACCCACGACCTAGACAGCCTTCACACCGCATGCGACCGGATCGCGGCCCTCGCCGATGGGAAGATTATTGCGACAGGCCCTATCGGGGACATGTTAAAATCGGATCATCCTTGGCTTAGGGCCTATTTCCACGGAAAGCGTGCGGCAGGCCGCCTGAACGGCAAGAAGGCGTAAGGAACCGGCGATGGAAACGAGAGCCAACTACGTGATGATAGGCGTGTTCACGCTGGCCGTTGTGGTCGGCGTGTTCGCCTTCGTCTGGTGGTTTCAGCGCCTCGGAACCGGCGAGCAGAAGGCACAGTACGAGATCTATTTCGACAGCCCGGTATCGGGTCTGCGCAGCGGCGCGACCGTCAATTTCAATGGTATCCGGGTAGGCGAGGTAAAGAGTCTCGCGCTGGTCCCGGACGTGCCGAAGGCCGCGGTCGCGATCATTGAAATCAGCGCCTCGACCCCGGTGCGAACAGACACCAAGGTCACGCTCGAATATCAGGGCCTGACGGGCTTGGCCGCCGTTGCGCTCACCGGTGGTAGTCCGGAAGCGGCGATGCTCAAGCAGTCGCAGCGCGGCGAGCGTCCGCCACGGCTCTACGCTACGAATACCACCGACGCGTTTCAGGCGGCGCGTGACTTGATGATCCAGTTGCAGGAAGTCGTGAAGAAAAACGAGGCGAATATCGCGCAGCTTATCGACAACCTGACCAAGGTTTCGGCTGTGCTGTCGGTTCGCACCAACGACACGTTGCTCGAAGTGCAAGGCGCAGCGGAATCGATCCGTAAGGCGGCGGACAATATCGGGCAGCAGACCGGCCCGACCCTTAACGAGTTCCGTTCGCTTGCGACCGACGCGCGGCGTGCAGTTGGCGAAGTAGATCGGCTGGTACGTACGATTGAGCGCAATCCGAGACAATTTCTTTTTAATAACGGCGGTACTGTTCCGCAGTACCGATAAGAATCAGATCGTTCACGAGAAGGCAGTTGCAGTTGGGGCTGGGTAACGAGTGGAAGTCGAAAGCGGTGGGTACGGCGCGTGCCGTGCTTTGCCTTGCGCTGGCTTTTGCCGTCAGCGCATGTAGCGGTGGCGTGCTCGGCGGCCTTATTGGCACCGGCAATAACCCAACGCCGACTTACGATCTTTCGGCACCTGGCAATTTCGGCGCGCTGCCGCCGCGCGCGCGCGGATTGCTCGCGGTCGAACAGCCGACCGCGTTGCAAATTCTCGATACCGAAAAGGTCGTCATCTCGCCGAGCCCCGGCGAAGTCGCCTATCTCTCCGACGCGCAGTGGGTCGATCGCCTGCCGAAGCTGATGCAGGCACGTATCGTGCAGTCCTTCGAAAATTCGACGCGCATCCGCGCGGTCGCGAAGACGCAGGACCGCGTGAATGCGGACTACGTGCTTGTCGTCGATGTGCGCCAGTTCGGGATCACGAACTATGAAAGCGCGCAGGCGGTGGTGGAGCTTTCGGTGAAGATCGTCTACCAGCGCGGCGGCCGGATCGCGGCCGGAACCGTGCTGACCTCGCGCGTTGCTGCGAACGGGACGGGCGGGCAGGCGGCGACGCTTGCGCTCGATCGGGCATTCTCGGACGTGCTCGTCCAGATGGTGAAGTGGACCTCGCGCCGGATCTGAGGCGTCATCTCCTTCGACAATCGTTATTGAGGAGCCGGAACATGAAGCAGTGGATCTTCGGCATGATCGGGGCTTTCGCGCTCGCCGGTATCGCCGCCGCACATCACGGCTGGGGCAGTTACGACGACACCAAACTGATCAAGGTCGAGGGACCGGTGTTGTCGCTGAAATATCAGAATCCGCACGCCGAAATTTTCATGAACCGTGACGGCAAGAAGTGGGAAATCGTGCTCGCGCCGCTCTCGCGCATGGAATCGCGCGGGCTGAAGCGCGAAGACATCGAGGCCGGCAAGATGGTCACCATCGAAGGTTATGCGCGCAAGGACGGCACGCCGGAAATCCGCGCGGAGCGTATCATCGCCAACGGCAAGACGGTCGAGTTGCGCTGATGCAAGCTGCCCTGTGGGCGCAGGCGCTGCAGGATTCGAGCTTTGCCGCGGCGATCAGAGGCGGGGCCTACGTCTATCCCTTCGTGAACATTCTTCATGTGCTGGGCGTCGGCCTGATCGTCGGCTCGATTCTTGCCCTCGATTTCCGCATTCTCGGTTTCGCGCGTTCGGTCTCGGCGGAAGGCGCATCACAGTTGCTGACGCCGTTCGCGGTCGTAGGACTCGCGATCGCAATCCCGAGCGGTTTCGCGCTCTACGCTTCTGATGCGGTTTCGCTTTCGCAAAACAACGTGATGTGGACGAAGCTCGTGCTGATCGCCGTCGGCATCGGGAACGCAGTTCTGTTCCGCAAACTGTGGAATTCGCGTCTCGCCGACTGGGAGCGCAACGCGACCGCGCTCGCGAGATCCCAGGCGATATTATCCATTCTGATCTGGATATCGGTGCCGGTGCTCGGCAGGCTTGTCGCCTATCTCTAGAAACAAAAAAGCCCGCGAGAATCGCGGGCTTTTTCTTTTGTCGTTTGCATTCGTCTCTTAGCCGAGGCGGCCCGCAGCGTGGGCAAGCAGCGTATAGACCTTGCCGGTGTCCGAGGTGAGGTAGGTCTTGGTCAGCGCCTGACCGCGCTCGTCGCGCGAGACCTGCTCGAGGAGCTTCTCGAACTCGTCAATATAGCGGTCGACCGTTTCACGGAAGCCTGCGTTGCGGCGATACTTCTTACGGATTTCCTCGAAGGTCTTCTGACCCGCATTGGTATAGAGACGGCGGTTGAAGACGCCGCGCTCGCCGCGCTTGAAACGCTCCCAGGCTTCGGCAGCCGCTTCATGGTCGATCATGCTGGCGATATCGATCGAGAGCGAGTCGAGCGACTCGATTCCGGTCGAGGTATCTTCGGCGTCCGGCTCAGGCTGGCGCGTTTTCTTGGTCAGCGCTTCGTCGAAACGGGCGCTGCGATCCACAGGCTTGCGTTCCGGACGGCGCTGTTCGGGTGCCGGAGCAGGCTCGCGGCGCGCCGGCGGCGGAGGGGGCGACAAGTGGCTGCCCTCATCGTGCTGCGGGCGCGGGAGTGCGTTGCGCGGCGCGGAGCGCCCGCCAACGGCGGCCATTTCAGCTTCGCGATACTCATAGGACATAGCGGCCTGATCGGCGTTGCGGCCGTGGCGGGAGACGATGTCGTTGAGTTCGGAGAGTGCCTTGATCTGGTCGGCAACCACGCGGCGCATTGCGTTGGCGCTTTCCTTGGTTTCGGTCGGCAGTTCGAACACCGTCCGGCGGATCTCCTCGCGCGTGGTGTCGAGCGTGCGCTGGATATCTTCGGAGATTTCACGCAGGTCGCGCGAAGCCTCAAGGAAGCGCGAGTTGGTTTCGGAGAACATTGCGTTCACCGACTGCATCGCTTCGTCATAGGTATCCTTGAGCGCTACATTCGTGCGCTCGCGCTCCTCGGTCGAGGAGTTGCGGATCAGTTCGTACTGACGCGCGATCGACTGCGTGGCGGTCGCGGTCGTATCGGCGACGATACGCGCAACGTCCTGCGCCTTGCCCTGTGCGTGGACAAAGGTGTCTTCGAGCATCTTGTTGAAGCGCGTGAGGCGCTCTTCAAGCTCGGTCGTGCGTCCGGCCAGCGTGTTCGAAATCTGGTCGATCGCGTCGCGGCGGCTCGCGAGACCGTCATCGATCCGCTTGTGCGTATCGTTGAGGGCGTCGCTGGTCGCGGCGACCAGGCGAACCTGCTCTTCGAAGCGGATCGCCATGTTCGATACGTCGCGGAGCACGCCGTTCGAAGATTCGTTCAGCTCGCGGATCTGGTGATCCATCCGCTCCGCGGTCGAGCGCGTCGCATTGATAGCGCTCTCAAGCGTGTTGTGGAATGCCGTGACCTTCTCGGCGACCTTGCCTTCGATGGGCCCGAGCGTGGAAGAGGCGGTATCGATCGCGGCCTGCAGCAGTCCGTGGGTCTGGCCGAGTTCCGCGATGATGTCGCGCACTTCCGAGCGCAGCGTTTCGTGCGCGCCGGTGATGTTGTTCACGCGCTCCACGAAGTTGTTGGTAATGCCGTCGGCGAGCGTGGTCAGGTTCTTTTCCACCTGAGCCGCGGTATCGCGAATGACTTCGTTGACCGTATTCACGCGCTCGACGAGCAGGTCCGCGGAAGCGATGCCCTTCTCCTCGATCGAATTCGACACGTTTTCGAGGCGGCTGACGATAAGCTCCTCGAACTTGTTCACGCGCGTATCCAGCGTCTCGGTAAGCTGCATGGCGCGATTGCCGAGGGTTTCGTCGATCTTCGCGGCGCGTTCGGAGAGCGTCGCGGCCATTTCCGCGGTCTTCGCCGAGAAGTATTCACCCATGCCGACGACGCTGTTGTCGACCGCTTCGGTTGCGCTCTTCGAGCCTTCGGTGATGGTCTTCGAGAAGTCGAGCGTGCGGTTCGCGAGCGTTTCGTTGAGCGATTTCGTGCGCTCGTCGAGCGTGGTTTCGATGCGCACGATGCGCTGATCGATCTGCTCGGAAACTTCGCCCATCTTGCTTGCGACGCGCTGATCAAGTGCAGCAAGGCTGTCGCGCGAGGCTTCGGCGACGCCGCCAATGGTGTTCTTCATCTCGCTGACGAGATTGTTGCCGTAGACTTTCACGGTAGTGTCGAAGGTCTGCACGCTTTCCGTTATCTTCGCACCGAGAGAGCCGGTGTCGGCGGAAATACGGTTCGCGATTTCGTTGCCGCGTGCGGCGACGGAGTCGGCGAGGTTCTTCAACTGCTGGCCGATGGTGTTTTCGAAATTCTGGCCGCTTTCGGCGATCATCTGCGAGATGCCGGCCGCGCGTTCCGCGAGCTTCGCATGCATGTCGGTGGTCGACTGCTGCAGCTCTTCGGAAACCTTTTCGTTCCGGTCGGCGATAGCCTTGGCGATCTGCACGCCGACTTCGGTCAGGCGCTGGGTTGCCTCAGTGCTGCGTTCCGAGAGGCTTTCGACGATGGTGTTGCCGGACTCGGTCAACTGCGCGCGGGCGTCTTCGGCGCGCAACATGATGTTGTCGGTAATGCGGCCGGTCGCGTTGTCGAGCGCGCCTGCGACGCGGTCGGCGACGTTCTGCACGTCGAAGGCGAATGCTTCATGCGCGTTCGCAATTGCTTCGCGCAGGTGACCGGAGTGTTCGACGATCGAGTCCCGTTCGCCGTGCAATTCGGAAATCAGCGAGCGGACGCGGTTCTCGTTCTCGTCATAGGCGCGCTCGAGCGTAGCAACCTCGCTGCGCACCATGGATTCGAGTTCGGACGCGCGCGCAATCGCACGCTCGATGCCGTCGCCGAGTGCCGCGACCTCGCGGCGGATCGCCTGACCGACCGAGACGATGGCGTCGGTCGAAACGCCTTCCGGTTCGGCAAGGCGCAGCGTGACTTCCGTCATCGCGCGCGAGATGTGACGCATTTCCTGCGAGCGGCGGATCAGCATTGCCGTCATGAAGAAGAGGAGCGGCGGCAGGAAGATCGCGGCAAGGCTGGGAAGGAAGCTCGGCTGTGACGCGATTTCGGACAGGCGCATCACCGCGCCTGCATCGTTCCGGTATTGGGTCGCGGCAATCGCCGCGCCGCCGATGATCCAGACAATCGAACCGAGGAGTGCGGCCATAACCGGCGCTCCCGAAGGTTTGCGATGCAATGCTTGCAGAATTTGTCCGACCGACGAGCGGTCGTCGTTTGCCGCCGGGCGCGCCAGGCGCTCGCGGGTACCGCGGGAGCGCTGTGCGAAAACTTCTTCGGCGGGTTCGGTTGCGCGCGGCTCAGGGCGGCGCGGTTCGGCGCTACGCTCGGCAGCAGCCGGCGGCGTCACCTCGGGAATATCCTTGCCGATATTCAGCGCGTCTTCGATCGCAGAAAGCGCTGCTTCGGTCGGGTCTTGGGACTTCTTGTTCTTCACGACTTGCCTCCGGTCCGTACTCGATACCGCGACCGGCAACATGCCGCTCGGGCCGGAAATTACTCATAAGGACCACAACGCTCTTTAGGCCCCGAGGCGGCATTTTCTTCAAAAGCAAAAGAAATGCCGCTGCCCGGGACTCCGGTCCACCGCTTGCGGTATCTTACCGCGCTAGCGTGTGGAAAAGGAACGGCAATCCGGTCCGGTCTCGAAACATCGTTAATGGCTTAAGCTCTTGTTCACCATACGGATTGAGCAATGGCGCGGGGGAAGAAGCTCAACGGGCAAGGCCCCAAGCCCTGGCATAGCGACGCCGGGGGCTCCGACGCGCAGCGCCGCTACCTCCAGCGGGGGATCAGCCAGCCGGGCGGCAAGCTGCCTTTGTTCGACGAAGAGGGGCAGGAAATCCCGAAAGTCACAATCCGTGCGTGTGTCCAGCATGGCTGGGCGGAACCCTGGAGTAAAAATCCGATCCATCCCGACTGGCTGGTGTGCCGGTTAACCGACGAAGGCTACCGGGTACTCGGTATCGACCCCGCCAAGCGCAAGCGAATGCCGAAAGCTTGAGAGGCTGTTTACCGTCTGCCGCGCATAGTCGCGGCCGATGACATCGATCGATCTTGAACATCTGGACGCCGCTACCTTCGGCGATCATGCGCTCCGGAGCGAAGTGCTGCGGCTCTTCACTGCGCAGGCGGCAAATCTCATCGCGATTATCGGCAGTGCGAACGCGGAAACGCGATCGGCCGCGGCACACGCGCTGAAGGGCGCGGCACTCGGCATCGGCGCGTTTGAACTTGCGAAGGCGGCCGAGGCGGTTGAACTCGGCGAAGCGGATTCGCTCGCGCGGCTTCTGCAACTTGCGGCGGAAGCGCGCAGCGAAGCGGACCTTCTGGCTGCATAACAGCGGCCAGTAACCCTGCCCCGGCAAACGAGGCTCGCAATTCCTGTCCGCACATTATATAGGGTGCGGCCTTTCCCGCCCCGCGCTTCACAGTTCTATCGAAATCCTTCAGCCCGAATGCCCAAAATCACTTACATCGAGCACGATGGCACCAACCGTACGGTGGATGCCGAAGTAGGCACCACAGTCATGGAAACCGCGATCCGCAACGGCGTGCCCGGTATCGAAGCCGAGTGCGGCGGCGCGTGTTCCTGCGCGACCTGCCACGTTCACGTCGATGACGCCTGGACCGAGAAAGTCGGCAAGCCTTCGCCGATGGAAGAAGACATGCTCGACTTTGCCTTCGATGTGCGGCCCACGTCGCGGCTTTCCTGTCAGATCAAAGTGACGGACGAACTCGATGGCCTCATCGTGAATACCCCGGAGCAGCAGGGCTGAGCCGCGTCACGATTTCTTCGTTGACGATATAAAGCCTGCAGTCGGTCGCATATTCCTTGCAACGCGTGAGCGCGCGCTGGATCGCCTCGTCGCGCGAACTCATGCCCGATTGCCAGCCGTACGATCCGTTCGATGAAACGGCGAAAGCCTTGTTAGGCCCCGCGCGCAGAAAATCCTGAAATGCACGCAAGCCGCTTGCACCGAGCCGAGGGGGTGCCTGCAATACGGAGACTGTGGCGGGCAGCAACTCGTTCCGGCGCGGAAGTTTATTTTTGCGCAGGAAGTTATCGACGTGCGGCGTCCAGAGCGGGATGCCGCGATAGACCAGATTGTGCCCGTCTTCACCGTGGCTGGGATGCGCGATGAACTCCGCCATGCCGCCGGTACTGACGAAGGCCTGATAAAACTGTTTTGCGACCTTCGGTTCGAAGAAGGTGTCGTTCTCCGCGTAAATCCAGAGCGTCGGTACGCGCGAAGTTTTCCCGTAGTTTGCGAAAGCCTGCACCAGCTTTTCCTGCTGGCAAATCTCGAACGGTCCGGTCGATCCGCGTCCGCCCGCGAAACTGATGATTGCGACAAGGCCGCGTGGCGGTTTTGAAGAGAGCGCGATCGAACTGAAGCCGCCTGCGGACTCGCCGACTGCAACAATCACATTCGGATCCACGTCGTCGCGCTTGGCGACGAATTCGATTGCAGCGCGGATGTCTGCCGCCGCGATCAATCCGGAGGAGGTGAAGTCGCCCTCGCGCTCGCACGCCACACCTTCCGAATAGTTGCCTCCAGAAGTGCCGTAGCCTCGGCGCATGACAATTATTACTGCGTAGCCGCGCCGCACGAACTCCATCGCAATGGGAAGTGATTGAAGCGGCGACATCTTCCGGCGCTGTTCGGCGTCGCGTGGCGCACCATGGCTGAATATCGCGAGCGGATAGCGGCCCGGTGCGCTCGGGCGAATGAAGAGCGCCTGCAGGCCGCGGTCGCCCGCTTCCATCATGGGAACGCGTAGATCCTGGCGGAAGGTATCCTGCGCAACTGCGGGTGCGGCCAAGGCCACCAAAAAGAAAAGCAGCAGCGCGAGGCGCTGCTGCCGTTCGAGAATCTTTTGCGCAAACGCTTTCACATAGGAAGATTGCCACGCCGGAAGGGCTTTGCAATCCACGACTACGTGAGCGCGGGCGCTTGCTCCGTCATATACTTCTCCCAATAGTCTTCCGCCGGACGCGTCTGCTCGACCACGTCGACGATGACCCCGGAAGGATCGTGCAGCGTGAAGCGGCGCTGGCCCCAAGGCTCCTCGTGCAGATCGTAGAAGATATGTACGCCTTCTGCTTTTAATGCGGCGCAGGCCTTGGCGGCATTGCGCACCTGAACCGTCACGATCATGCCCTTACCGTCAAAGGCTTCCGGGCCCGGCGGATTGGTCGGGTGATCGGGCGTCATCAAGCCGAGCGCGATCCTGCCGCTTTCAGCGTCGCCCAACATCGTCACCCAATCGGCTTCGAAGATCACGCCGAGCCCGAAGTGCTTCACATAAAAATCGCGGCTGGCGCGCATATCTTTGACGGTAATCAGCGGATAGCAGTCCATGATTTTCATAGTTCACCTTTCAAGGGGAGGTGGACGCGAGTGAGGAGTTCGCCGGGCGGCATCTCTCGCGGATCGTTCAGGTATTCCTCGAAGCAGGAGAAGTCTGCAGCGTCGTAACCGCTGTCCGGCAGCCATTCGCGAAAGAGATAGCGGTACGCGCGTTCGAGCTCTGCGTAGGGCCCTTTGTGCAACACGCTCGCGCAAAGCATCGGCGGAATTTGAAAGCCGTGGATCTTTCCGCCTACCGGGATTTCGGCGTCCGTCACAAGTCCAGCTTCGGCGCGCAGCTCTTTTTCCGGAACGCTTTCCGGATCGTCGAAATAAATTCCGATCGAGCGTGACATTGTAAGGCCACGTGCTGCGAAGAAAATTTGCAATTGCGCAAAGCTGTTGCCGATCTTCTGGTAGTCGCCGCGATGCGTAATTGCGGCAAGGCGTGCGCCGGCGAACGGTCCAATTTCGATGCGATAAGAGACGATGTTCAGGTGCGTACGCTTCGGCGAAGGCGGCAGGAGTTTCCCGCGCAGGCGATAGGCGCCGGGTGGCACTCCATAGTCGGCGGCGAACGCGCGCGAGAAGGCAGCGAGCGTTCCGTATCCCGCGCGTTTTGCCACGCGTTCGAGCGGCGTTTCGTCTCGCGTCAGTTCCACTGCTGCGCGATGCAACCGCAAGCGGCGTACGGTATCGGCGGCGGTCTCGCCGGTCGCTTCGCGATAGATGCGGTGAAAATGAAACGGCGAGAAGTGCGCGACCTCCGCGAGGCGCTCGATATTCAGTTCCTCGTCTAGGTTCTCGGCAATGTGATCGGTGACCCGCGCGATACGGCGGCCATAGTCCATGCGGGTTTCGGGCTTCGTCATGCGGGGAGACTAGCTGCGCTGCCTTGATCGAAGTTGCGAAGTTTGAAGGGGTAGTCCTATATCGCGCGGAATTATCCACGTATCACATCGAAATTCCGGAAATTATGAGCGAAATCGTCAAAACGGATGCGGTCATCATCGGCGCGGGACCCGTCGGGCTCTTCGCGGTGTTCGAACTCGGCCTCGTCGATATCAAGGCGCATGTGGTCGATATTCTCGACAAGCCGGGCGGGCAGTGCGCGGAGCTCTATCCGGAGAAACCTATTTACGACATTCCCGGTTTGCCGATGGTGACGGGCGCTGGGCTCGTCACGAATCTGCTCGAGCAGATCAAGCCGTTCAATCCCACCTTCGAATACGGCGTACGCGTCGAGACACTGGAGCGTGTCGACGGCGGCTTTCGTCTTAAAACCGATACCGGCGGTACGATCGAAGCCAAGGTTGTGGTCATCGCTGCCGGCGGCGGTTCGTTTGAATCGAAGAAGCCGCCGCTCCCGGGCATCGAGCAATACGAAAACAAATCCGTCTTCTATCTTGTGCGCAGCATGGAAGCGTTCCGGGGCAAGAACATCGTCATCGCAGGTGGCGGTGACTCGGCATTGGATTGGACTATCAATCTGGCGCCGTTTGCTAAGAAGCTCACGCTTCTGCACCGGCGCGATGCTTTCCGTGCGGCGCCCGACAGCGTCAACAAGATGAAAGCCTTGGTTGCCGAAAAGAAGATCGACTTCGAACTCGGCCAACTGCATGCGCTCGAAGGCGAGAACGGGACTTTGCGCAAGGTCGTGGCGCGCCGCGAAGACAACTCAACGTTCGACATCGAGGCCAACGCGCTGCTGCCGTTCTTCGGCCTGACGATCAAACTTGGGCCGGTCGGCAACTGGGGCTTGACGCTCGATCAGGAGCGGATCGTCGTCGATACCGAGAAGTTCGAAACCAGCGAACCGGGAATTTTCGCGATCGGCGATATCAATGTTTATCCCGGCAAGCTGAAGCTCATTCTCTCTGGCTTCCACGAGGCCGCGCTGATGTCGCAAGCCGCGCACAAAATCATTTTCCCGGACAAACGCCTCGTGTTCCAATACACGACGACGAGTTCGAGTTTGCAGAAGAAGCTCGGGGTTTAGCGCTGTATGCGCTGAGCTCTGAAAAGCGACCATACAAAATCGAGGTGTATGTAGCGCTTCCCCGTGCCGTCGTTCGCAAACCATTCGGGATTCGGTGACCCTGTGTAACTTTCTATCTTGTCGGGATTTGCGGGGTCTTGAGGCTTAAAAATCTCGAGCCTGTTTGCTTCATCCATGACTCGCGAACCGATCGTCGCTCGCGCGTGGCAAGTAATGCATGAAGAGGTTGCCTGGAAACCCTGTTCAGGCTGAGAATTGGCCAAAATTGTTGGTTGGCCAAAAACATCCACAAAATCAACTTGTGTTCCGCGCAATCGATAATTCTGCCATTTGGTATTCTCGAGGCCGATCCCGGCAGGAATTTTCTCGCAGTCATGTGGTGGGGTCGGGCATGCGAACTTGTCTTTTGACTTAATCAGCCACCCTTCATTTTCCGCACGGCCTCCCTGATTGGCCGGCAGCTTGTTGTCTTCGTGTTCAAACGTCGCCCAGAACCAATTGGGAATGTCCTTCGTGATCACATGAAGCGCAGTGAGCCCGTAAATTTGTACTTGGCCGCTGACGCTAATTTCGACCCAATGATAGCGAGGCTTGTCGCTTTCGGATATTCTTCTCCACTGCGCCTTTATCTCTTTTGAATTTACAGGGAACGATATGGCTTGGACTTTTCCAATTAGGAGTTCCTGCCCCTCGATGTTGTAAAGAGTATTCTTGCGAATAAACTCATACATGTCCCTGTTAAGCCGAGTTTCATTTCGGTTTATCGTGCTTACCGGACGGTCGAACATTATCTCTGCTCTGCCGCGACGTAGGAGTTGTTGCTGCAGCGGTGAATTATCGACGTCATTCTCGGTTCGCGTCGCTTGCGTCTGCGTACCTAGCCACTCACCAGGGTCTGAGCCATCCGGCTTAAATGTCGTGTCGGGCGCCTGATTGCGGACATTTCGCCACGTTTCCCACACCACCGGACCGGGAGCGCCAAATGGTTTTGAAGGGTTGCTCTTTTTTAGGGGAACGTCCGCTGGCCAGTTCAATGCCATGAACAGCAACCACGCGTAGCGATCCGGCTCATTTATAGCCATCGCGGGGTTTGAAGGCTCTTCATGAGCACTAGCGAAAATTTTTAAAGGCGTAAAAACAAATAGCGAAACTAAAACTGCAATATAGAGCCGAAACATAAATGTCCCTTCTATTCGACGAAGCCGCCATCCATCCAACTTTTAAAGAGCGCAACCTGCGCATCGCTCCATGGAATATCGCAAGGCATATTTTTTGTACTTAACTCGCGATGTATCTGCTCTGCGTGAGACTTTACATCTGCGTACTTCGAAAGATCGAACCTTCTCCAGCGCTTCATCGCGTCTATGTCTTTCTGACGGAAGAGCGGGCGAATGTCGGTATTGAAAGTGGGTGCGTCAGCCATTCAACAATGTGAATGTAGAATCTGAAGTGGCGCAACATTCATACATATTTTATTTTTCAGTCAGGGCGGTTATGTGTTACCTCAATTGTTGAACAAGGGGCTGGCCAATGACTCAATTTATTGTCGCGCATGGTGCCTGGTCCGCGGGCTGGGTCTGGAAGAAAATGCATCCGCTCATGCGCGCGAAGGGGCATGAACTGATTACGCCGACCTACACGGGATTGGGCGAGCGCGCGCATCTCGCGTCGTCTTTAATCGGCCTTGAGACGCATATTCAGGACATGCTGATGGTGCTGCGCATGGAGGACGTGCGCGACGCGATCCTGATCGGACATTCCTATGGCGGCATGGTTGCGACCGGTGTTGCCGATGTTGCTGCCGACCGCATTTCGAAGCTCGTCTATCTCGACGCTTTCGTGCCGACGCACGGCAAGAGCGCATTCGATCTTCTTCCAGCAGAGGAGCGGCAGCGCAGGTTGGACGGCGTAGTCGACGGCTGGAAATTGCCGCCCAGTCCGCCGCCGCCGGATACGTCGCCGCGAGACATCGACTGGATCACGCCGCGGCGGATGCATCAGCCGCTCGCATGTTTTCAGGAGCCACTACTTCTTGAAAACGGCGAGCCGCAAATGCCGCGCACTTATATTTACGCGCAGCGGCATAATCCCGGCGATCCGTTCCGGCCGTTTCTCGAGCGCGCGCGGAATGAAGGCTGGCCTGTATTCGAGATGGATGCGAGCCACTCACCGCATGTCACGGCACCGGAAGCGCTTGTGGAAATCCTCGACCAGATCGCGCGCGGCTAGCGCTCTTCCTCTTTTTCAATCTTTATTTCGATCGTCGCCGGCTCAGGCAACAGGCCCATCGCGATAAGGCGCCGCGTAGCGGCTACCTGCCATTCGCGGCGCAGGACGAGGAGTTGCACGAACACGACCGACCACAGGAACGGCGCAATCCACGCAATACGAGCGCCGTATCTGTGATGCGGATTCGACAACACGCCGGTGACGAATGCGTTTGCGAGCAGCGCAAGAATTAACGTGGCGGCGAACAGATCGGTATCGCGCAGGTTGCCGCGGCGCCATGCCAGCAGAAGCAGGAGTGGTAGCAGCGCCATCGAGCCGAGCGCGAGCGGAACGTGGAACGTATTGAACGCTTCGATGGTACGGCCAATAAGATTGAAACGCTGCCGCGACGTGTTGACGGCGACGTTCATTTCCGGTGCGAGACGTTCGATCGCTTCATAGGCGCTCCATACTTCGCGCACGAGACCGTCGCCCGATTTCACGCGGACGAGCTGGATCAGCGTCGATTGAAGTGCTGTCTGTATATGCATCCCCGGATACTGGAATAGGCTGTTGATGGTGATGCGCTTCATTTCCTCGGCGCCGTCTATCCATCCGCCGATCGAGACGAAGGGACCTTTCTGACCCTGATGCCAGAGAAAATCGTCGGCGGTTTTCGGCAACTGCTTCTGGAATTTGCAGAGCTTGATTGCGGGATCCGGGCAGTTGTCCTTGAGATAGCGCGCGGCGATTCCGTCCTGCACGAGGCGGCTGAAGATGAAGCTCGAGCCGCCCGGCGTCCAGGCGAATTGCCCGGCGAAAACTAAATTGATGGACGGCACCGCGAGCGCAATGAGCAGCACGGCCGCAGCCACCAGTTTCAAGCCGGCTGCTTTCACGATTTCGCGGTTGATCAGGAAAATGACCGCGGCAGCCACGGTCAGCGCGATCATCACGGCGAAAGTCGCGTTATGAGCAGCTCCCGCGAACACGATCAGTGCAATGAGTGCATAGCGCTCCAGGCGATATAATTCCTCGCGCTTGAAGAGCAACAGATAGAACGCAAGCACTGCAAGACCGGCGAAGAGATCGGGCATCAATTGTCCCGCGAACCACGGCAATGCAGTGGCAAGCGCGAGAAACGCGCTGATGAAGAGCAGGGCCAGCGGCAGTGCGACGGGGCGGTCGCGCAGCCCGTGCGTTCGGAGGATGAGATAAATCGTCCAGACGCTGAGCGCGCTTTGGGCAATCACCACCGGCCAGAAATTCGGAATGCGTAAAAACGCGAGCCAGGCCCCATAGGCCATCGAGCGGCCCGCGCTCAGAGTGCCGTCGAAGGTGCGCTCGAAATAGGCGCCGCTATCGAAAAACAGGAATGGAAAGTCGTTCCAGACCGCGGGCACAAGCAGCATCAGCACCGACGCGAGGGACGCGGCGATCATCGCGGGTGAAAGGCCTGGAAAGAAGGACAGTCGCACGAAAGCCATGCGCGCTCCGAAGCGAGCGCGGGTTTCGGCTCCGCGCCGGGGGTTACGGGATTGCCGTTGAGGCGCGGATTAAATGCACTGCACGCGCATCCGGTTCCCGTCCAATGCAGGGCGGCGCATTAAACTTTAGAAAGGAGCCTGTTCAGCCCGCGTTCAAACGCTGGGCTTGGGCTGCTTCAAAACTCAGCAGGAGCGCGCACTGCGCCACCTGGGCGAGAGATCACGGCTTCACGCCATATTTCTCATAATACTCCGCGATCTTCGCATCGATCGCTTTGGCCTCTGTGATGTCGCTCTCGCCGCCGGCCTTGTCGCCCTTTTTCAGCTTTGCGAGGCCGCGGATGTAGAGCGAATGCGGCCGCTTGGCATTGATCTTCAGCGCCGCGCTGTAGTCGCCGATCGCGTCGTCGAAGCGGCCAAGCCTGAAATAAACCAGGCCACGGCTGTCGAGGAAATGCTCTGCATTCTTTTCGATCTGCAAGGCACGGTCGCAATCCGTGAGCGCCCGTTCGAGATCGCGATTTGCGAGCGCGCGCCGCCAGCAGCGGGAATTCCAGAAGCTGCCATCGCTCGGCAGGATTTCGATGGCCGTACTCACGTCGGCAATGGCGCGGTCCAGATCGCCTTTGCTGAAGTAAGAGAAGCTGCGGTTATAGTAGCTGTCGGCATATCGTGGGTTGAGCGATATTGCCTCGCTATAGTCCGCAATTGCGCGGTCTTGGTCGCCCTTTTTTCTGTATGCGTCAGCGCGGCCGACATAAGCGAGCGCGAATTTGGGATTTAATACGATCGCCTCGCTGTAGTCGGAGATCGCGCGATCGAAATCGTTCTTATCTTCGTAGGCGATGCCGCGATTGTTAAAGGCATCGGCGGATTTGGGGTCGGCGCGGATCGCTTCGCTATAGTCTGCAATCGCGCGGTCGTATTCTCTCTTGCTGCTAAAGGCATTTCCGCGATTGATCAGAGCAGACACGAAATTCGGATCAAGACGGATCGCTTCGTTATAATCGGAAATCGCGCGGTCGATTTCCTTCTGCCTGGAGTAAGCGATCCCACGATTGTGGTAACCGTGCCGGTCCTTCGGATTGATCCGGAGCGTTTCGGTAAAGTCTGCGATGGCTTTCTGCGTATCGCCGCGCGCGAGATAAAGGCGGCCACGATTGTTGTAGGTCGTTGCGAGGTTTGTGCCGCTATAGCGGCCGGATAGAAGCTCGCGCGTGCACTCGCTCAGGTCCGCGTCGCTCGTGGATAGGCGTTCGGCATGCACATAGCAGGCGCTTTCCTGCGCGCCGGCGGCGCTCGTTCCTAAAACCCAAAGCGCGGCAAGCAGCGCTGCGAGCGGCGCATAAAATCTGGCCATTTTGGAATACCCCCGGACTTTCCCCGGGGTAACGCTATCACTTCCGGAAAAAGGCAAAAGCCCCCGCCAGTGGCGCGGCTACTCCCTGAATTCCTGCGCGTCGGGCACACGCGTGAAGGCGATCTTGGCGCCAAGATATTGCAGGCCGAGGTCTTTCTGGGAGGCAAGCGTCACGGATTCCCGGCCATAGCGCGCGACGAGCTTGTCGACCGAACGCCAGAGGATTTCCTTTTTCGTAAATCCGTCGGGGCGAGTTTCAACGAAGAGATCGCGCGCGCGTTTGCCTTCATCCGACAGGCGATAGAGCCAGACAGACACCTTGCGAAAAGGTCCGCTTTTCTTCGGCAACTCGTTCCAGAACTGATCGAGATGCTCGAGCAGCGTGAAGGAATCTTGGGTCGGGGAAATCTTGCTCTCATGAACGATCGGCTCGCGGCTGCCGTGCTCGGGGTGTACGGCAAGCCCGAAGCCGCCAGCGACTGATTCATAACGGCGGATGCGGGTCGCGCATTTCAGAAGCAGGGAACGCGCGACGAACCGCGCGTCGTCTTTCGCGCGCAACTTCGGCGACAGCACGCGGCTGTGGCCAACCGAACGGCGGCCGTCCTCGCTGCGCGGAACATCGACGCCATGCAATTCATACCAGTAGCGTTCGCCGCCGACCGAGCCCCAGACAAGGCGCGCGGCTTTCGGCTCGAGCGAGAGCAACTGCTCGACACTCATGATGCCGGCTTTATGCAGCCGCGCCTCCATATTGGACGCGATGCCCGGCATATCGGTCAGCTTCAGAGGAAATAGAATGTGCGGCAAATCTTTTGGCTCAATTAGCGTCAGCCCGTTCGGCTTCTCCATGTCGGACGCGATTTTCGAAAGGAGCCGCGTCGGCGCGATGCCAATGGAGGAGTTCAGACACTCACCGACGTTTTTGCGAATGCCTGCTTTCATGTTCAGCGCGATTTTCCGGGCGTTGGCCGCCTCGCATTCGTCGCCGATCAGCTTGCAGGTGAATTCATCGATGGAGCCGGTAGAAAGAAGCGGAACGTGGTTCTGCACTTCCTCTTTTAGTTGCTCGTGAATATCGACGTAAAGTTCGTGGCGCGCAGGCACGAGGATGAGCCCCGGGCACATACGCTTGGCTTCCCAGATGCGTGTGCCGGTTTTTACGCCGAAGGCTTTGGCTTCGTAGCTCGCGGCAATAGCGCTCGTGGTGTCTGACATCACCGGCACGACCGCTATAGGCTTGCCGCGCAGCGCAGGGTTCATCTGCTGCTCAACACTCGCGAAATACGAGTTGAAGTCGATGGTGAGGTAGCTGAAGCGGCCCATTTTGCCCGTGTTTGCCGGCTCGATTCCGAGGGCAGGCTAGTATAGAACAAAATGAGAACGAAGAAAAGGCTGCACTAGATTGCCGATTGGGCGACGGCAAGCGCCAGCAGAATGCCGCCGGTTACAGCCGCGCCACCGGCCCAGATAAGGGCAGGCGAAGTTTCTTCTTCGTGAAATTCTTCGTCGAGACGCATGACGATCTCCTGCCATCGGCCCTCCCGATAGAATGAAAACGCGCAGGCGAGGGAAACGATCCTTCGCGATTTCTCCCTGACGTTTCGCCAAGCCTCATGCTTAAATATTCGCGGGGGAGGACGTCATGCGACTTGCAAAAATCATTTTGCTTGGAATTTTTGTTTCGGTTTCTTTCGTATCGCTGGCGCAAGGTCCAATTCACGCCATCGACTGGACGCTCGAGAATGCATCCGGCCAGAATCTCCAGTACCGCTTTTATTTGCGGACTGGAGGCGTAATCACGCCGTATGGCGGCGACGGATCAGCCAATTTGTATGCAGGCGAAACCTACAAGGCATCCGTGCTTTGCCGTCCTACGCAGGAAATTTGCTATGGCGCATGGAATGCGAATAGGAGCAAAATGTGGGGTGTTGGCGTCGACGGCCGCTCCCAGTGTACCGCCACATGTTGTCATGTCTGCAGTCAGTCGAAATCGATCGATGAGGTCGGCTTAAGACTGACGCCAAATTAAACCGTCGCTGACCGCCGCAGCATCACCGCACGCTCGCGCTCGTTCTGCGTCATCGCGGCGGCGCGTTCGAACTCGCTGCGGGCCTCGTCTTTACGGTCGAGTTTTGCGAGCAGGTCGCCGCGCACAGCCGGCAGAAGATAGTAGTTTTTCAGCGACGGTTCTTTTGCGAGCGCATCGACAATTTCCAGTCCCGCCTGCGGCCCCATCAACATACCGAGCGCGACCGCGCGGTTGAGTTCGATCACGGGCGAAGGCGAGAGCTTCGCGAGCGCGCCGTAGATGCCGACGATTTTCGCCCAGTCGGTTTCTTCCGCCTTGTTCGCGCGGGCGTGGCAGGCCGCAAGCTCCGCCTGCAAGAGATAGGAACCGGGCAGGCACGAAAGCTTTGCGCAGGCTTCGTGCGCACGGTCGATTGCCGCCAGTCCGCGGCGAATGAGCAGCCGGTCCCAGCGCGCGCGGTTCTGGTCGAGCAGCAAGATCACCTCACCATTCGCGTCCGTGCGTGCCGCGAAGCGCGACATTTGTATTTCCATGAGCGCAACGAGGCCGTGAACTTCCGGTTCGTCCGGCGCGAGTTCGGCAAGTACGCGGCCGAGCCGCAACGCTTCTTCGCAAAGCGCGGGCCGCATCCAGTTTTCGCCAGAGGTTGCCGCATAGCCTTCGTTGAAGATGAGATAGATTACTTCAAGCACGGCCGCGAGACGCTCGGAAAGTTCTTCGCCGTGCGGGACTTCGTATGGAAGATTGGCATCTGCAATCGTGCGCTTCGCGCGGACGATGCGCTGCGCGATGGTCGGCTCCGGCACGATGAAGGCGCGGGCGATTTCTTCCGTCGTCAGTCCGCCGAGAAGGCGAAGTGTGAGCGCGACGCGTGCCTCCGGGTTCAGCACCGGATGACAGGCAGTGAATATAAGCCGCAACAAATCATCGCCAATATCGTCGTCGAGCGCGGTATCGAAATCGGGCGCCGTATTTTCTTCCTCGCGCAGTTCGCGGCCGAGTTCGTCGTATTTCTGTGAAGCCATCCGCTTGCGCCGGTGCGCGTCAAGCGCCTTGCGCTTTGCCGTCAGCATCAGCCAGGCGCCCGGTTTCGCCGGCACACCGCTCTCCCGCCATTCCTGAAGTGCGGTTTCGAAAGCATCCTGTGCAAGTTCTTCGGCGAGGCCGACATCGCGCGTGATGCGCGTGAGCGACGCAATCAGTTTCGGCCGTTCGATATTGAAGGCGGCAGCGATTGCGCGATGCGGGTCGGTAGCCATGAGCGGCTACCGACCACAGCATCACGGTTGAGGCAAGCGTTTAGCTTTGGCTCTTCATTTCCATTTTGCGGAAGCGTTCGACTTGCGGGCTGTCGAAGTCATCGAGCGAATAGAGCTCGCGCACTTCGATTTCGCCGGCGTCGAAGCCAGGATTTGGAAAGCGCTTGGTCCATTCGAATGCTTCTTCCCGCGTTTTGCATTGAATGAGCGTGAAGCCAGCGACGAGTTCTTTCGTCTCTGCAAATGGCCCGTCGGTTTGCGTTTTCTTTCCGTCCTTCCACGTAAAGCGCCAGCCAAAGCTCGAGGGCTTGAGGCCGCTGCCGTCCATGAGCACGCCCGCCTTCTGCAGTTCTTCGTGGTAGTCGGCCATGGCCTTGAACATTTCGTCGGTGCCGGGCTTTGCCGCTTCGGAGTCTTTCGTCGCCTTGACGATGATCATGAAACGCATGGCCGCCTCACTTCTTGCTTTTCATTTCTTCGGCAAGCTTCTCGTGAATTTTGAGGCCATCGCCCGGCGCAAAATCTTCGAGCTCGTAGAACGGGCGGATTTCGAGTTCACCGCCGCCGTCATGCAATTCGGGGCAGCGCTTCATCCATTCCTTCACCTCGTCGAGCGACTTCGCCTGAATGATCCAGTAGCCCGCGACGATTTCCTTCGTTTCGGCAAAGGGACCATCGACGACGGTTCTCTTATTTCCGTCGAAGATAATACGAGCGCCTTTGGAGGTAGGCTTCAAGCCGGCGCCGTCCAGCATCATGCCTGCCTTGACCAGTTCTTCGTTGAATCTGCCCATGTCGGCGAGCTGTTTGTCGGTCGGCATCACGCCGGCTTCGGAGTCTTTCGAGGCTTTTACGATCACCATGAAACGCATTGGTATTTCTCCTTAATTCTGCGGGTTCCAGATGCAGAACCGGCTTCTACCCACTCGACGAACGGGGGCAGGCGAAATCGACATCCGGGCCAAAATTATTCTAGCCCGCGATATGCGTTGAAAATGAGGGATTTAGTGGAGGCGCAGCAGCGATTTTGCCGCCGAACGCAGCGGCGCGGGCAATTTGCCCAGGAGCGACTTTGCCTGCGGCGCGAAACGGAACGCCCGCGCAGCCACTTGTCCTTGCAGCGAGAGCGGTAGGGCGTAATCGCAGACCGCGATAGCACCCGTTGCGATGACCCGTTTGAACGGATCAGCCGGCGCGAGAAGATCGTAAGCCAGGAAGCCCTGTTCGCGGGCATAGGCAATCGTGTCCGCCATTTGCACCTGGCCCGGACCGCTCTTGGCAAATTCGGGATTGGTCGCCCCTAAGAAGGCGTGCCAGCGTTTGCCGTGCGTGATGGCGATTTCAATTGCAGCAAGTTGGCCGCCGACCTCCAGGCGCGCGCAGGCCAGAAGACCGGAATGCTCGGTGACGAGCGACAACAGAACCGCTTCCCAATGCGGATCGCCGATCACCGACGATGTGAAACCCTTCTTCGAGAGCCAGTTGCGTTTCAGATCGAGCGCGGTTTGCACGCAAAGGAGCGCGCCGCTTCCGCGGGTGATGCGTAATTTCACATCGCCCTGTTCCGATAACCGACGCCTGTAGCGGCGGAGTTCGCGCATATCGCGCGGCGGCAGCGTCGTCTCGCGGCGGAGATCGGCATAAGGCGCTTCGTCCACCTGCGAGACATGCGCGCGGCGGGCAAGCAGCGCGGAAATCTTCGCGTCGCTCCGGACCTTGCGGAAGAGTGCTGCATCCGCACCCAATTTTCCGGCCGCAAGCAGCGCCTGCACCAGATGGGCCTCGGTGCCGGAGCGCGAAAGCACCGCGTCGCCATATTGAATGAGCGGATCGCCGAGAAAGCGCAGCACGCGGTTGCCGGCGATCGAGGTCAAGATCAGCGGCAGGATCGCGCGCACTTCGCCGCCATCCCGCACCACGATGATGTGCGGCTCGTGCCCATGCGCGAGATGGGCGGCGATGGCGGCTTGCGCCACCGCAAAAGACTGAAAGGGGGTTTGCAGCGCGCCGTCGCGCTCGATCGCGCGCCAATCGGCTTCGACTGCATCGAGTGTCAATGCGCCGGAAAACACTTCAGCCTCACCCGCCGCGCGTTCCGGTTTCGCCGTGCGGCGCAGGCTTTCAAATCCCGCCGCGATTTCGGGGAAGGATTCCAGGCTCGCGAGTAATTCGAGGGCGATTTCGACAGGCATCGGCGGCGTCTTCTGCTGGCGTCTCCGGTCGCCTGTTCTAGCGGCTTGCTTGTTGATTATTCATTGTCGCGCCGCCGCGGGGGCGGTTTAAGATTATGTATCCTTAACGGGCCGGGAATTTCCCGGTAGAAGTACGGGGAAATTTTCTCCCTCTCCCAGCTTGCGGGGAGAGGGTGGCGAGCGAAAGCGAGCCGGGTGAGGGGCGATGCACGACCCCTCATCCGGTGGACATTTCGCTTCGCTCACTGTCCACCACCTTCTCCCCGTAATACGGGGAGAAGGAAGAAACGAATTGCAGAACGATGTTCATCCAATTCTTCAACGAGCTGAAATCGGCGGGGCTGCCCGTCACCGTCCGCGAATACCTGACGCTGATGGAAGCGCTGAATTCGGACGCCGATCTCGCGAACCGGCGCGTGGAGGATTTCTATTTCCTCTCGCGCGCGACGCTCGTGAAAGACGAGCGCAACCTAGACAAGTTCGATCGCGTGTTCGGCCATGTCTTCAAGGGCCTCGACCTGATGTCGGACAATGCCGGCACCGCGCAGATCCCCGAGGAGTGGCTCAGGAAGCTCGCCGAGAAATATCTCACCGAAGAAGAGAAGGCGCAGATCAAGGAGCTGGGCTGGGACAAGCTGATGGAGACGCTCGCCGAGCGCCTGAAAGAACAGAAGGGCCGGCATCAGGGCGGCTCGAAATGGATTGGCACTGCGGGCACGTCTCCCTTCGGTGCTTACGGCTATCACCCCGAAGGCATCCGCATCGGGCAGGACAAGAACCGCAACAACCGCGCCGTGAAGGTGTGGGACAAGCGCGAGTTCAAGGATCTCGACGACGAGGTCGAACTCGGCACGCGCAACATCAAGGTCGCGCTGCGGCGCCTGCGCAAATTCGCGCGCACCGGTTCGCCGGACGAACTCGATCTGCCCGGCACGATCCGCGAAACTGCGAACCACGGTTTTCTCGACGTGCAGATGCGGCCAGAGCGCCGCAACGCCGTGAAGGTGCTTCTGTTTCTCGACATCGGCGGCTCGATGGACTGGCACATCGAACTTTGCTCGGAGCTGTTTTCGGCGGCGCGCACGGAATTCAAGAATCTGGAGACCTTCTACTTCCACAACTGCCTCTATGAGAGCGTGTGGAAGCAGAACGTGCGGCGGCACTCGGAGCGCACACCGACCTGGGACGTGCTGCACAAATTCCCGTCCGACTACAAAGTGATCTTCGTCGGCGACGCCTCGATGAGCCCCTACGAGATCATGATGCCGGGCGGCTCGGTCGAGCACATGAACGAGGAGCCGGGGCAGACGTGGGTCGAGCGCGTCACGCGCACCTATCCGCACGCGGTCTGGCTGAACCCAGTGCCGCGCGAGCACTGGGACTACACGCAATCGATCCGCATGATGCGGCAGCTTTTCTCGGACCGCATGTATCCGCTGACGCTCGAGGGCTTGGACGAAGCGATGCGGGAGTTGGTGAGGTAGGTACTTGAGACCTACTTTTTCTTCTTTGGAAGTGTCTTTAAACTCTTCTTCAGATTTGAAATTACGTCAGGAATATCATTGGCACTTCGCCTCGCTAAATCATGCACAAGAGAGAGCTTTGTATATCTCGTGTTGTATTCATCAGCGACTGCCTCATCTAGTAACTGATGCTTTCGGTCTAATAATTGTACAGTAACGCCGTTGATATCCGACTCTTCGTCGCTCCATTTCCAAGTCTTGATATAAAATCCATCAATCTCTGTTTCAAAAGTTAGGTGCGACGCACCCCACTTAAGCTGCCCACTTCTTGTGCTTTCGACCAGATCGTCAACCAAGTCTTCGATTGATAACATTATACGTCTCCTGCCTTAGCTCCTGATAGCGCTAAGGCGCCTTCTAGTGAGCTAAGAAATTCTGAAGTGCCCTCAAACGCCTTTATAGTCGCCGCCTTCATTACTGTTTTGTTCTGTTTTCCAGCGCCAACTTGTTTTGCGATAACTCGAAAATTTCGCTTTATGAGTTCTATGTCATTTAGATCTTGACCGTTATTTTGTGCGTGAATCAGAGAGCGATGAACTAATCTTCTGGTTAGTGGCAAAACAGACATTGCTGCCTGATAGTCTTTCCGCTTGGAGAAGACGAACACTAAATCCAACTGAGAAGAGGCAAGCGAGATGTCAGATATACTTAAGCGCGATTGAAATTCTTCCACTGCTTCTTCTGCCGCGTCCTTAGCTTCAACGGCAGCATCTCTAGCGGCGGCAGCAAGAACGGAAGCGTATACTAGTCCTAGGACCGTAACTATTGTGCCGACCCATGTTACAATAGCTGATGGTCGATTTTCGAGGAGTGGTTTAAAGAATTCAGATGCTGCAACGAAGTACAGCGCGGCCACCAAGGCAGCTATTGCAAGTATCGAGTAAAAAATTCTCATAGCCGGTGTGAAATATAAACCACCAGGAAATAGTCAGCAGCTAAGTCATCAATATATCTGCACAAACAGAAAAAAGCTATTTGTTCATCGCTTTTATTGCAGTGCTCAGTTCTCTAATGTTTTGCAAAAGTTCTGATTCACTTCGAGTTGAATTCTCGTCGTGAGTGATGGCAGCCGTCTCACCTTTTCGGAGCACGAAATTTCGTTCAACCTTTATGAGGTCGCCGCAAATCTGCGCCAGAACAGGACTGTTCCTAGCTTCGCTTCGCAGAGATAAATCTGTCGCAAGCTTTTTGAATTCAATATTCGTAAGTTCATTGTTAAAATATTTGAAGTCTAGAAGGTTCTCTCGATATAGACGCAAGAAAAAATAGGCGAAAAGTTGGATGAAAAGAGCGACCGATAGTCGAGGCAGAAACCAGTAGAAAAATTCATTTCTATCATTCGTTGTTTGAACACCCCAAAATACTAAAAATGCCAAGACAATTACACCAGCCAAAGAAAAGAGCATTCCAATTCCGAGGTTCACTTCCTCGCGGCCTCGGATATGAGTGAGTAAGCCTTCAATGCGCTCCCTCATCTGCGCATAAGCATGGTTCACGACTACTTGCGGTTCGTCGTCCGCGCTTATCTCGATTGCAGGTTCTCTCGCAATTGCAGTCCTCGATGCAGGCGTTTCAGTTCTCTCAATTGCTGCTTTTTCTGAAGAAACTACTGCTGCTTTCGAGCTTGCTGTCTCCGTAGTGCCAGCTTTTACGTCGGCTTTTTGAGTGGTTGGTGTTTTAGTATTGAGTTCATAGCCCGTGAACACAAAGATCGCACTAACTATGAGCCCTCCGAGTGAATAAAAAGCTATCTGCAAATATATGCGTAACAGCCACGGCAATAAAGCTAAGCAAGCGATGGCAGCAAGCCCTAACCAGAAAAGGCTAAGACCTCCTTTTATTCCAAGTAGTCTATCGCCAAAGATTTCGTTGCGGAGAAAATGCTCCAAATCGAAGCAATTTGAGGACGAAGTCATCCCCTGGAGGGTTCTTTATAATATCTACCGCTAGCGAAGCCGGCCAAATTACGCTGATGTAAAGTACCATAAGGCAGAATGCGGCGGTAAAGCCTTCAATGCTAAAAAGACGTTTGAAAAATCCCGTTGCCCATCGTGTAAATGCTTTAGGCAATGACGAGCCAACCCTTGCAAAATTCGGCGAGACATTGCCGATCTGTCGGCCAATTTGTCTCATTGGTGAATTAGGTTGCTCGTCCATGAAGTGTCCCCTGTCCGCTAGTTTATAACTGAGATGGAAGGCGTTAGCATTTTCAATCTCTAAACCGGCTTAGGTATTTAAATACTGTGGGTCTGAGCACGTCCACTCATTCAATCACCGTCTGCCGCTCGCCTTGAATATTAGAGGCCGTTACCTCTCACGCCTTCTTCAAAAACTCGGTCTTCAGCACCAGCCCTTTGACCTGTTTTGTATTGCATTCGATCTCGCCGGGATCGCCGGTGAGGCGGATGTTTTTCACGAGCGTGCCGCGCTTGATCGTCTCCGAGGTGCCCTTGACCTTCAGGTCTTTAATGAGCGTGACGGAATCGCCTTCCTTCAGCTCGGTGCCGTTTGCGTCTCTCGTCACTTCGGTCATTTGATTTCCCAAAAAAGGGCGCGCCGCCCAATCCAATCGCCGTCTGCTTACTGCCGGTAGGCGCACTTTACGTTTCAGACCAGAATCGGCACTATTCGTGCGGCAATTCAAGGTAAGTCGCAATGCTCGATCAGACTACGTATATCGGCTTTCTTCATTGGAAATATTGGGTTCGCGTACAGGATGCCCAAGTCATCAATGCCCAAGGCTACAGCAACCATCATTCGCGCGTTGATGCCGACCGATACGGCCTGACAGTTACAAATTCGTCCTGGTCGGCAAACCGCGTTTTCGTGCAAACAGCGGACGGCCAGAATTTTTTCGATGCGAACAACAATGCGTTTGCGGCGACGGCGGGTAATATGCTTCGGCTGGTTTTTGTCGGCGCCGATAAAGAACACGGCGCCCTGAAAGCTGCCTACAACATGGATAACCGCTCGTTCGTTGAATTTGATAACTGGACACGCGTGCTTCCCAAGGTCGCCGCCTTTATCGGGCTGGGCGTTTTGTGTCTCCTCGCTGCGTTCTTTATGGACGCAGTCGCCGCAGGGCCACTGCGCGCGAACGCGAATTTTGATTCGATCAGAGGGATAGCGCCGTGGTTGCAATCTATTTTTGTGTGGTGTTTTCTCGGCCTGATTGTTTTTTCGATATATCGTTTCATCGTCCGCACTTATTTTTACATCCGGCTTAAAAGTGCCGGGCGCTGATACGAAGTGAGGAGGGGTCAAGCACGGTGATGACGAGGGAGAGGCAGGCCGCATGAGCGGAATTGCGCACCCAGCCGCGCCATTTGCTATCTCGCGGATTTACCCGCATAGCCCCCGTGTTCGATCTGCTGCTGTACTGGCTTTCGCTCAACCTTAGGGCTTTCTCCAAGACATCGCTGGAATCGAGAATATAACCTCGCCCCTGATGGCGATTTTGGAGACTTCCCATGCCTGTCGGCGCCGTAAAATTTTTCAATGCACAAAAAGGTTTTGGTTTCATTCAGCCTGACGACGGCACCAAGGATGTGTTCGTTCACATCTCGGCAGTCGAACGTGCGGGCATGAGCACGCTCAACGAAGGCCAGAAGATCAGCTTCGATGTCGTGAACGAGCGCGGCAAGGACGCCGCTGCGAACCTTCAGAACGTCTGAAGCCAGGCTTTACGAAACTGCGAAAAGCCCCGCTGAAAAGCGGGGCTTTTTTTGTTTGCGCCTGTCACGTAGCCAAAATTTTCGCCGCGGATTATAGCTTCGCGCATGTTGCAGAAGATCAGCCTGCCTGCGTTCAAAATCGTGCTCGCCATTCTGGGTGCCGTCATCGTTTTCACGGGACTTAATCGCGCGCTGGGTGGCATCCGCACGCTCGGCTGGCAGGGCACCACGGACTTCCTGCAAATTCTTTCCGAGCGCGACTACCTGATACACGACAGCCATACGCGTTTTCTCGGCGGCGTCTGGGTTGCGATCGGGCTTGCGCTCCTGATCGCGCCGCTGAACCTGCGCGCGTTCCGCCCGGTGCTGTTCTTTATTTTTGCGGTCATTTTCATCGGCGGGCTCGCGCGGTTCACGGCGATGCGGCTCGATATCGTGTTCGGCCCCGATATTCTCGGGTCGCTCGTCGCCGAACTCGTGCTGATGCCGATTTTGATGCTCTGGCTTTCGCGGGTGGTTAGCGCGACGGGTTGATGCCCGTATTCGCATGTTCCGGAAAATGATTGCTTGCCGCTCATGTTCTGTCGCGCGGCGTACTTTGTTTCGCAGCGCGCTAGTCCTTTTTGTCAGCGACCTGCTCGGAGAATAAGTGCTGGCAATGCGCGTTGGTGCACTCGAAGAGGTGCACTTCCGGTTCCGTGCTCAGTCTCCGGATCACGGTCGCGAGCTTGCTCGGGCTCGCGCATTTCGGGCATGCAGGGATGAATTGATATTTTTCCGCCATTTCCGTCCTCTCGGGCGGAGCAACGGGCGGATCGCTTAATCGTTCCTCACGAGAGCGTCGCGCTCCGGCGACGAAAAGACCACCTTCACGCTCGTGCCCTTGCCGCCGGGGCCGGGCGTGAAGTGCATCGTGCCGCCGATCTGCTTCACCAGCGAGCGGATGATGCTCATGCCGAGACCTTTGCCGTGTGCGGGATCGAAGTCATCCGGCAGGCCCAGCCCCTCGTCGGTGACGGTGAGCGAATGTCCCGCGCGCTCGTCAGCGATATGAACGTGGATATCGCCGCCGGTGTATTTCGCGGAATTCGTCGCAAGCTCGCTCACGATAAATCCGAGCGGGATGCCGATCGCAACGGGGAGAAAACCGTCGCTGCCCGATACGAGGATTTTCCGCTTCTCCGTGTCTGGCAGCAGCAAGGCGGAAAGATCGGCGCAGAGTTCCTGAATATAGCGCCGGAAATCCACCCGCTCTTCCTTGTCGAGGAGATGCAGCCGGTGGTGCACGCGGCCGATCGCGGCTACGCGAACGGAGGCGTCCGTCAGTTGCGTTGCAGCTTCCGGGGTTGTCGCCGAGCGACTTTGCATCGAGAGCAGGCTCGCGACGATCTGCAGGCCATTCACCAGCCGGTGTTCGAATTCCCGCGTCAGCAGCGTCTGCCGCTCGAGCAACTGGTCTCTATCCCGGATGAGATCGCCCTCGCGCGCGTGGGATGCCTTCAACTCGACCAGCAGCATGTCATGCTCCAGGTTCGGGCGTGCGTCGGGCTCAAGCTCGCGCGTAGGAATTGCAAATTCGGTATCGCTTGCCGCGATCGTCATGACGTTTTTGAGTCCTTCGCCCTGTAAGGCGGATATTGAGCCGGGGTGTGCCCGCCGGAAGGGGAACCTGGGGGTTTACCGGCGGGCACGTCCGGATCGCGGAAGGGCATTTCCGCCTTCCGGAATTGAACCAGATCAACCGACCTCTTTCGGTTTTCGATTCTTCAAATCTGCAATGAGGCTAGCGCCCTTATTTCAGGGCGACTGTGCAGGATTGCTCACAATCGTCCCGCGGCGAATTCGCCGCAGAATTTCCAAATCCCTAGTGGAATCAACAGTCCGCGGGCGCGGAAGACGTTACGAGGGCGGCGCGACACTCGGCGGGTGATCGCTCAGCACCACGCTCAGGAGAGAGGAATGCACTTCCAAGTGTCCGTTGTAATCGATGAAACCCATTTGTCGAAACTTGTTCATGAAGTGGCTGACTCGCGAGCGCGTCGTGCCAATCATTTCGGCAAGCGTTTCCTGACTGATCTTTGCAACGATGGGCTCCGGGCGGCCCTCCTTGCCGAAATTGGCGAGCAGTAACAACAGCCGCGCGAGGCGCTTCTCGGTCGAGTTGAAAAGCTGATCGGCGAGATCTTCCTCGACGCGCGCATTCCGTGCAAGCACATGCGCAATAAACATCTTCGAGAACGCCGGCTCGTTCTGGAGCACGCGCATGATTTCCACTTTATCGACGCGCATCGTCTGGCACTCGGTCATGGCGGTCGCGGTCGCGAGCCGTTTTGGTTGTCCGATCAGGCAGCCTTCGCCCATGAATTCGTCTGCGCCGAGCAACGCGACCACGGCTTCCTTGCCGTGACGGGACACGACGGTGACTTTGATCTTGCCCTTCTTGATATAGAAAACTGAATCCGCAATATCGCCTTGCGTGAAAAGAATATCGCGCTTCGCATGTGTCGTCAGTGCGCGGCCCTTGGCGGCGGTTTCGAGAAATTCCGCCGGATCAAATTTCGGAACACCGGATAGCGTCGATAGCGTGGATTTTTCTTTAGGAACCATCGCCCGCTTTTTGATCGTCTTGCTCCGCTTGCGCATTCTGGCTCCTTTCCTGCGAACGGGTAACCCCGTCGCCGCCGATCGAAACGACGCATCGCCGTTTTTATTCGCCGCACGCGACACACTCGTACGCGGTCGAGACTTTGCGGCTTGGCTGCGTGACACCGCGAACTACGGGAAACAAATTTCCAGCGCAGGCGCACACTTCTTGCCGTCCCACGGATTGCGGAACGGCTTTTGCAAATTCGTATTTTCTTGAGCACTCATCGCACTGCCCCGTTTAAAGGCGGGAGCGCAATTGCTGTCTCACAGTTGGCGATAGCTACCCAAGATCGGACGCCAATGCAGAAGCATACCGCACTTTCGAGAGAATGTGTAAGATATCTAACATTCTTTCTAAGTGGCTTGCGGTGCAGGCTTATTCGTCACTTTGAGTCGCTCTTGCGACATTACCGTGCTGTATGTGCGGATGATTGAACGCGCATGCTCCGAAATAGAATCGGAAAAGATGCAGGTCAGAGGCTGTACTCGCCGCAGGATGTGCACTCGTACATGATCGATGTTCCGCCATTCGGCTTGGTAATGCGATGCACTTCGCGGAAGCTCTTGTTACCGCATCTGCAGGTAAGTCCTGACTTCACGGTTGCGGCTCCGTCTTTCGTGAATTTGAAATCGACTATAAGCGCTTTTGGCTCCGGCGGTTTCGACTGTGCCATTGCGTGACGCTGCGCTTCCTTCCACGCGAAGGAAAGACCGCAAAAGCGCGGAAGGAGGCTTATGAGTAAGTTGCTTTCCGCTTTAAGCGCGATACCGCGCGCAATTGACGAATATAGTTCCCAAGCGAGGAACGTAGTGGATGCAGGTCCGTTGCCTTCATGAGCATCGTCATCCGGCGGTGTAGGAGTAACTGTCATGACAAACGAACCCCGCAAGGACGACGACAAGCAGAACCAGCAGGGCGGCGGCCAGCAAGGCGGCCAGCAGAACCAGCAGGGCGAAAAACAGAACCAGCAGGGCGGCGGCCAGAATAAAGATGGCGGCCAGAACCAGCAGGGCGGCCAGACCGAAAAGAAGCAGTCCTAACGCTTGCTCGTAACACCACTGAGCCCCGGATAAGCCGGGGCTCTTTTTTCATCTGGAGGACGCATGCCGAAAAAAATCAAAACGCTCGACGAGCTGTTTCACGAAACGCTGAAAGATATCTATTACGCAGAGAACAAGCTGACCAAAGCCATTCCGAAAATGGCGAAGGCGGCGCAATCGAAAGATCTGAAAAAAGCATTCGAAAAGCACGCGAACGAAACCAAGGGTCAGGTCGCGCGTCTCGAGAAGGTATTCAAGATCATCGGCAAGAGGCCGCAGGGCAAAACCTGCGCTGCGATTAACGGCATCATCAAGGAAGGCGATGAAGTCGCGAAGGATTTCAAAGGCTCGCCCGCGCTCGACGCAGGCCTGCTCGCGGCCGCGCAGGCGGTCGAGCATTATGAAATCTCGCGCTACGGCACGCTGAAGGCATGGGCCGAAGAACTCGGCGACAACGACTCCGCGCGCCTGCTCAACGAAACGCTCACCGAAGAGAAGACCACGGACGAGACGCTCACGCGCCTCGCCGAAACCGCGGTCAATCAGCGCGCGGAAGCCGCTTAACTCATTGCCGTAGTGGATCGCCGCAGAACGTTTCTTGTTGGCGGTTGAAGGCGAGAGAGTCTCAGCTTTCGCCTCATGGGCCCGGGCTTCACAGTCCGGGCCTTTTTTTATTGGCTCCCGCCGTATGCAATGCGATGATGCCGGGACGCTCGTACCGGAATCGCTACATGAAGAAATCTCTGCTGGCGCTCGTTCTCGCCGCCGCCGTGCCGCATGCCGCCCTGGCGCAGGAAGTGCCGCCGCGGTTCTTCGATCAGGTCAGCCAGAAAGAGCTTTGCGAGGGAATTGCGGAAGTTTTTCGCCTGCGCGAGAGCCGGTTTCAAACCATTCTCGGCGAGAAGTCGCAGTACAGCGATAACACCTTCAAAGCGACCTACCAGCTGCCGGGCTTCTGGCTTTGCAGCGTGCGGAGGCTTTCAGACTGGATGTCCTACTCCTGCTCGGCAGGCGCGCCGTTCGGCTGGCGGCAGGTGAACTACAGCCTGCTCGAGAAATACCTGGAGAAGGTGCACGAGCGCATCGCGGAATGCATCAAGCCTTACGCGACGTCGCGCGCCGAGCTGCTCGGCCAGCCGCTGATCCGCTACAACATTCCGCCTTACAAGCCCGACGATAATCTGCGGAGCGCGGTCGTGATCAACGTTTCGGGAAAATCCTTCGTGAACGTCACGTTCAACACGCTGCAGCAGTAGAGGCAGCGGAAACGAAAAAAGCCCCGGCTCTTCGGCCGGGGCTTTCGTTTGCGGCTAAGCCGTAGCCTCAGCTTGCGGCCTTGCGGTTCACACCGCGCGCGTCCGCGACGGTCGAGAGTTTCTTGTCCGCCGCTTTTTCTTCGTTGAGATTGGTCGTGAGCAGGCGCGCGACGTTGTCGCGGCCGAGTTCGTTCGCCCATGCGATCAGCGTGCCGTAGCGCGTGATCTCGTAGTGTTCGACCGCTTGTGCGGCGGCGATGATGCCGGCATCGAGCACCTGCTTGTCGGCGATATCGCCGGTCAGTTCCTTGGCTTCTTTCAGGATGCCGTCGATCGCGGGGCAGGTGACGCCCTTAGGCTTTTCGCCGAGCGCCTTGAAGACTTCCTCAAGCCGGCCGATCTGCTTTTCGGTTTCGTCCTTATGGGCGCGAAGGCCGGCCGACAGATCGCGGTTGGTCGCAAGCTCGATCATGTCCGGCAGCGATTTCAGGATCTGCTGCTCCGCGTAATAGATGTCCTGCACGACGTGGAGGAACAGATCGTCCATCGTCTTGATGTCTTTCGAAAACAGTCCCATTGGGAACTCCCTGATGCTGATTTTTCCGAAGCGCTGCGCGCCTGGCCGTGCAACAGGGAGCTCGCCGCGTTGTTCCGGGTTTCGCGCAAAAGTTTTTGCGTAGAGTCGGAGAGCGTACGCGCCCATTCGTCAGCTGTAGTTGTTGCGTAAAGAAAAAGCCCCGCGATTTTTGTCGCAGGGCTTTTTTTAGTTGGCACCGTTATCGCGACGGGTTGATGCCCGTGTTCGGATGCTGCGGCTTGATCGTCGTATCCGGCTGAGTCTGATTCTGGCTCGGCGCCGGAGTATTCTTCTTGCCCTGCTGATCGATCTGATCCACGGCGGGGCTTTCTTTCGGCTTCGCCTGCGAAAGCTTGATCGTGCCGGACGTATCCGTGTTGAGGGGAGCAGCGGAAGCGGCGTTCGCGCCCGTAAGCACGAAGGCGGCAGTCGCTATTGCAGTGATGAAACGCATCAGATTCTCCTTGGGTGAGAGCCCGTTGATCGGGCTTGCGTGGGGCAACGGGGGAGTACCCGAGTAGTTCCGCTGCAATTGTAAGCAGTGCGTGATGCGTTATCTGGACTGGAGTTTGCGGGACGAAGTCGGCAACGCAACGACGCTTCCGCATTCCTCGCAGCGATAGGTTGTCGTCCGCGGCGTGATCGTTTCCGCCTTCATGGAGATTTTGCAGATACGGCAGAGAGTCACGGAGAGATACCTGAAAAGAAAAAGCTCAGTGCAATGAACACTTCGCAGGCTAATTTGGATGCAGCGCGCAAAATAAAAATTTTGGTAAAGAAAAAGCCCCGCGATTTCTCGCGGGGCTTCGATCAACAATGCCGAATTAGTTGGTCTTCTTCGGCGCCTGTTCTTTTGCCTTGGTGTCGTTCGGGTTCTGGTTCTCGGTATTGCCCTTCGACTTATCCATTTCCTGCTTTTCAACGGCAGGGCTGTTCTTCTGCGGAACAGGCTGCGTCGGCTGCGTCTGGGCAGCTGCGATGTTCAGGGTGGCGAAAAGGACTGCGGCTGAAGCGATTGCGATCTTGCGCATGGGGGTAACCTCCAAATGAAAAGCCCCTTTGGGCGGGGCTTGCAGATAGAACGCAGCAAGCGAGCGAATGTTCCTTATCTAACGGAAGCAGTCGCCTATGTGCGCTAACAAACAAAAGCGGCCGATGTTTCCACCGGCCGCTTTGCACGATGAAGTAACGGTACGCGTGTTACTTCACAGAATCAGGCGCAAAGTTCTTGTTCGCGTCCTGCGAAACATGACCCTGCTGCGTCGAGATGGCGCTGAGGTCGAACCAATTGCGTTCAGTGCGGGTCTGCGCCGAAGCGGCCGTTGCAGAAGCAATAACCGTCGCAGCAGTGATCGTACCGAGAATGAGCTTTTTCATAGTGTTTCTCCATTGTTGTAGCCTCACCATAAAAACGTTTTGCAGCGCGAAGGGTTGCGAAGTTTATTTTTACGCGTTCTGCATCCACGCATGTTTCGGCCACGATTCGAAATAGCTGCCTTATTCGCAGGAACGGAGTGTCGCAGCGCTGGTTGGTCTATCGAGGGTCGAGAATTGGAAGTGACCTATGGTACATAACAAAAAACCGAACGAAGAAATCACCTGTCCGCATTGCGACGCCATCTACTGTCTCGATGGAAGAAACGAACACGCAACGCCTGTCGTTTGCCAAAGCTGCGGGCGGATGATGTATGACGGGCGGCGAAAGATTACGCCGGGTCCTTGCGCATAGCGCGCAAACAAAAAGCCCGGCTGCAGCCGGGCCTTTCGATCGCGCGATTTCGCCTCCCACCCCGGCGCAACCGCACGTATTCTTTCTAGACGCTTGCCGTCGTTTTAGTTTGCAGGTTTTCGCGCTTCGCGGCCCGGCCGAAAATCTCATCCGGCGTTTCGAGCACGGTTACCGAATCCGACGGGCCGAACGTAATCAGCGTGCCGTAATTGCGCTCGTCGCGCAGTACCGTGTGCGCATGTTGCAAGTTTACATCGACCGGGCGGTTGTCGGTCTTCGTCAGTTTGACCCAATCGCTCATGGGCGTTCAGCTCCAGATGTAAATCGCGCGCGCAACAATGATTGCGACTACCAACAGCGGAACGATAAGCGGCGGCGTGATGTAGCTTGCGAAAGTGTTTTCACTTTTATGCATGATTTTCCTGCGATTCCGCCGCTTCAACCGCGGTCTGATCCTTGAGCCACTTCAACAAGATCTGGTGCTTGATTTGCACCACGGATGGCGACTTCAGCTTGTTGCCGAATTTTCTTTTTTCCATCGAACGCTCCCTTCAAAATTATTCGCGAAAAATAAAGAAGCCCGGCTTTCACCGGGCTTCTAACTGGCGGCTTAGTTACCGCTCGTGCTTTTTACTTCCGGCTTGTCCGGCATGGGCGCGCCCTGATCGGGCTGCGGCGCCAACGGCGTTACGATCGGAGTATTCACTTCCGGCTTCGTCACATCGGCGGCAAGCATTTGGAGATTGGTCATGAAATGACCTTTCAAGTTCAACCTGAAAAAATATCCAAGCAGAGAGAACATATAGGAACGAATAGCCGCTTAAGTAAGGCGCCGGTCACAGAGAAGCGCACTCGTTTCACAATCGGATGCGCGAAAAAAGAAACGGCAGAGGCCGCGCAGAATTGAGAAAGCGCGGCCTCCTCCCGGCGCAAATTTCCGTTACCGGAAACCGCGCACGAGTTGTCATTCACACGCGCAGCGTTGTCAGCTCGCGCTATCTATTTTGCCTTGCGCCGCGTAAGCTTTCTGTCGCGCCCGCTCGCGTTTGCAGATCGTTGCACGCCTGGCCCCGCGCCAAGGGAAATCCGATGTCAACCGATCAAGAGCAGCAGGCCGACCCGAAGCGTTACGTATATTATTCGCTCGCGGCGTTGGCGGTTGCGATCTTGGCCGCGTTTCTATTTCTCTTTAATTTCACGAGCTTCTTCCGGCTCGCGGTGCCGCTTTAGGCGTTGTCGTTTTTGATCGCGCTCTGCGCAACGATGCGCTGAACGCGCTCGCTATCGCTTTTGATGAGATATTTCGGATCGCCGTCCTCGAAAGGACGCAGCGCGAGAATCCTGAATGTCGTGTCGCTCGCCGTGCGTAAGGAATCACGCGTCAGCTTGACGGATTGGCCGACCTTGAATTTATGATTCATGCGGTACTCCTTCTCGTCCGCTCAGGAGACGATCGCAGCGGGATCAACCAATTCTGCGCTGCACTTCGGACAAACGATCGGTTGCTTGTTCAGATCGTAGAATTTCGCAGCACAGCTCGTGCAGATGCGTTTCGTTCCCGCCGGCGGCACCGGTTTTGTCATCGCGGCGCGTCGTTTCCGGGCCATATGCCCGTGAATACCCGCCAGCCGATGAAGAATGCCACGGTCGCAATCAGGATCGCGACGAAAACGGATTGAGAAAGGAGCGAATACTTCGCCCAGGCAACGAAGGACACGAGAAGAATGGAAAGCGTGAAATATCCGATAAGCTTTGAATGATCGTTCATCCACGCGCGCGAGCGTTCATTGCCAGCCTTCTTTCGGCTCCGAAGCGGAACGCGACGCCTCCACTATAGGCGCGCGGCAACTCTCAAATGAGGCGCTTTGGGGACTGATACCGCTTTATTAGCCTTGTAATACTACGGTATTTGCTATTCCGCGCTTTTGGGCGCATAGCGCTCCCGTTCGATCTGCTGCTGTACTGGCCAACGGGCCCCTATAAAGAGCTCTCTCCAAGACATCGCTGCATCGGGAAAAGGTTTTGCGCACTCGGCGCAACGCCTGCTTATTCGCCGCTTTGGCGATCTCAATGGAGAAACGATATGCCGGTTGGCGTCGTAAAGTTTTTTAACGCACAAAAAGGTTTTGGTTTCATTCAGCCGGATGACGGCTCGAAGGACGTGTTCGTTCACATCTCGGCGGTCGAACGCTCGGGCATGAGCACGCTGAACGAAGGCCAGAAGGTCAAGTTCGATGTCGTAAGCGAGCGCGGCAAAAATGCCGCTGCGAACCTCGACAACGTCTAAGCGCCAAGCGCTTTTCGGAAAAGCCCGGCCCTCGCGGCCGGGTTTTTTGTTTTATAAGCCGCGCGTTTCCGCTCGACTTGCAGGAGCCGCGCGCGCAGGGTGCCTCGTGATCAAACTCACCATCGTGGAAGGTTCATTCGGGTCGGCCGACCGGCCGGAGTGCCCGCAATGCAGTGCGCCGATGAAGATCGTCGGTCGCGAAAGCCATCCGGATCTGGGCGAGAGTTATGAGTTGCAGACCTTCGAATGCGCCAACTGTCACCATGTGATGACACGCAACGCCGACAAAGACGGTAAGCCGTCTCAGAAAAACTAATCTGCCTCGATAGCTAGGTTTTCGTTTTCGCTTTGGCAACGAGCCTGCGCTGCTGCTCTTTTCGAGACGCGGTGTTGGTCGCAGCGCGCGCTTTGCGCGTCGGCTCGGAAGCCTGCCGCAGATGCTCAACGCGATCTTCGAGGTTATCGAGCGTCAAACCTGAAACAGCTGGCGCCGCCATCTCCGCTTCCGTAGGAGGCGAAGGAATCGTCTTCGGCTTTTTCGACATTTCAGCTTGTATCAGGGATGGGACGCCAAAGCGAATTTCGCACGGCGCTCTTCAATTGAGCGGCAGAAACGACCTCATAACGTAACACGTCGCGTTATGCTGAAGGAGATTCCCCTCCGTGCAACCGCTGCTCCGCCTCGTCCTTCGTCCGATGCGGTTTCAGGTGCGCGGACACGCGCTCGAGATCTTCGTGCGGAAACTTAGCGTTGCAATAGAGGCAGAAAAAATCGGGCTGCCTGGCGAGCGTGTCGCTCGGGCTTTGTTTACGGAAGAGATCGAACAGCCGCTTCATCCTCTAACAGGCGCGACGGCTGCCATAAGTTCCGCTGGCCGACTTACCTCTTTTTGGAAGAGGTTTCAGATGGCGAGCCGCCCGGCGACGCTCCGGTCACGCCATATTCGCTCGAACGCCCGCCTTCGGCGGCAATATCAAAGCCTTCAGCGTTGAGGCCCCGCTTCAACAGTTCGCGGATTGCGGCAGCCCGGCTCGGCATCCGCGACTGAAAGCGGAAGTCGTCCAGCGCCTTCACCTCTTCCGGGGTCAGCATCACCTGTAAGCGCTCTTCGCGCGCACCGTGTTTTTCGTCTTTTGCCATGTCTCTCAGCCCATTCTCCGCGCGGCACTCCGGCTCGCGATGAATCCCTACTCAACTTACTCATAAACCCCCTAATGAGCAATAAGTTCCATAGGCGACATTGGTGTCAGTGACGGGCCTTTAGCCATTGCGGACTGTTATCGGCTAAGGGGAAGGCGCAGGCTCGATTCCAGAAAAAGGATCGAGTCATGGACGATAACAAGAACCTGCTCGTGGACTTCGTAATGTCCCCGGAATCAGAAGTGCAGGTAGAACCGGCGATCGCGGCAGGATTACCCCATCTGGGCAAATGCTCCTGCGGCGGCGACAAATTCGTGCTCGCAAGCGAGCTGGATTCCGATACGATCAAGGGCATTCCGGCCTCGCGGATGTACGAGTGCATGGACTGCGGCACCTACCGCCTCGGCTGATACGTCACACAACTTTCATCGCCGCAAGGTTTGCGCGCCAGCTCGCACGTGCTTCACTCCCGCCTCAAGTAATTGGAGGAAGTCATGGCCGAAGAAGAAAATCCGCTCGAAGGCGCCGAGTTCGAAGCAGCAATCGGAAAGTTAGAAGCTTCGGCTTCACCGGAAATGAAAGCGCTCTCGACGCTTATTACTTCCCTGCGCGATGCCGTGCTCGATCTGCAGGAGCAGGTCTATGCCGGTGGCGACGACGAGGATGATGACGAGCGCTAAGGCGTCCGGCTTTCTTGCAATCTGGAGCGACGTCGACCCGGCTGACGAGACCGACTACCTGCACTGGCTCACGCGCGAGCATGTGCAGGAGCGGCTCGCGGTACCGGGTTTTTCCGCTGTGCGCGTTTTTCGCGCGGAGGCGGAAGGCCGCGGACGTTTTCTGATTTTCTATCGATTGCAGAATCCGGGAATCGTCGGGAGCGGGGAATATCTTGAGCGTTTGAACGCGCCCAGTCCATGGTCGCAACGGATCATGCCCAAGCTGAAAAACTTCATACGGGGCGGCGGGCGTATCGTGCAGGAAACCGGGAGCGGCGAGGGGATGTATGCCGCACCAATCCTGTTCGAGCGGGAGAAGTTGCAGCCTTATCTCGCGGCCGCGTCCGAAATTGCAGGCGCTGACAGGATCGCTGCCGCGCGGGTTTTCGAAGTCGACCAGGCGGCGTCCGAAATCCAGACAAACGAAAAAGCGATGCGCGAAGGCGACCGTACGTTTGAAGCTATGATGCTTCTGGAATCGCTCGACGAGAACATGCTCGCGTTGGGTTTGAAGTTTCTCGAAGTCCGCGACCGTTCGATCTACCGGCAGATTTTCTCACTCGCGAACGTGTAAGATAAAAGCGGCCGGCCTCTAGGGCCGGCCGCGTTCGCGAGAAGTCCGTTACTTCACGTTGTCGAAGCTCGCGAGGTTCTCGTTGTAGCCCCACGAAGCGCCGCCGGTATTCAGCGAAAGCTGATGGTCGTGCCAATACTGCTGCATCGTCTGGGCCGAAGCGGCACCAACCGACGCAAAGAGAGTGGCAGCAGTGAGCGTTGCAAAAACGAATTTCTTCATAGGAAGTCTCCTTCGTGTTTCAGCGGCGCGATGAGCGACCGCTTCATACGAGGTAAGTCCGGAAAGCGGCATTTTGGATGCACTGCCGCATCACGACGGCGTGAGCGCGAAACGTAAACGGTTGCGCCTCGGGTTCGTCTGCAAATATTCCGTTGCGCCTCTGCACAAAATGGCGAGAACACGAGACGAAAGTCTCGTGCAAGATATGGCGGCGTTACGAGATTGCGTTACTGCGAAGGCCGATCACAATTTGGCCGCAGGAGAATATGCATTCAGCGCGCCGCACACATGCATCTGATGCAACGTACAAATAAAAAACGGCCGGAGCGATTGCTGCCGGCCGCTTTTTAAAGATGGGCTTAGGATTTACTTAATCGCGTCGAGGCTGTCCAAGTCCTTGTTGTAACCAAAGGACGCGCCGCCATCGACGGACTGAATTTGAACCGCGCTGAGGTCGAACCAATTGCGCTCATTGCGCACCTGTGCCGAAGCGGTACCGACCGAAGCGACGAGCGTCGCAGCAGCGAGCGTGCCAAAAATAATCTTTTTCATTTTGCGTACTCCTTAAGTTCGTGGATTTCAGGAGTACAACGCTGCATGCCGGAGATGGTTGCGACGCAACAAATATGTTGCTTGCACGCATCCGCGCACATTGTCGCCACGATGAAACTTCGAGTTCCTAAAATTAGAGTTTCGTGTTCCAGAAATCAGGATGATATCGGTATTGCGACGCTGTGCGCTCCACGTAGCCGATTCCTGGAAAGGGAAGATGCATGCCCGCCACCAGAAGCTTGTCGGTCGCGGCCATGTCGAAAGCGCGCTTTCTCGCCGCTGCGGCCTGCGCCTGATCGGTGTCGAAGGCGAGCGTGATTTCAGGTTTCGCGAATTGCAGCGCCGCGTTGTGAATCACATCACCCCAAACGAGCATCTGCTGCTTGTCGGAAGAAAACAGATAGCCGGTGTGTCCGACCGTGTGACCCGGCAATGCAATTGCGGAAACGCCAGGCGCGATCTCGCCGTTTTTCGGTAGCGGCTTCAGCCGGTGCGCGTAAGGTTTGATTGCGGCAGCAGCCATATCGAAAAATGGTTTGAAGTCAGGCGGCGCTTTCTCCGCCGCCTCCGGGCTCAGCCAGAATTTTGCGTCGGCTTCCGAGACATAGACTTCAGCGTTTTTGAAGACCGGCTTGCCCTCCATCGTCATGCCGCCGAAATGATCCGGATGCAGATGGGTGAGCAGGATGGCATCGATCTGATCGACATTGATTCCGGCAAGCACGAGATTTTCCGCGACACGGCCGAGCGCAGATCCCATCAGCACGCCGGTGCCGGTATCGACGAGATAGAGTTTCTCGCCCGTGTTCACGGCATAAGCATTCACGTGCGCGCGTGGTGGCGTCGGCTGATAGCTCTCGGAGGAGAGCTTCTGCATCTCGGCCTGATCGCCGGAGAAGAGCTTGAGTTCGAGTTCGAGATCGCCGTCGAGTACTGCAGTCACCTCGAAGGCACCAACCTGACGGCGGAAATAGCCCGGAGCCTGCGCCTTCGCGAACGGCATTTTTGCAATAGCCGGCATGGGAAGCAGGTTTGCCGCAGCAAGGAGGCCGCTCCCGATCAACGCATCGCGTCGTGTCAGCGCGTATTTTCTGTCGCTGCTCATCGGCGTTCTCCTGCTCCAACCCGGATGGCAAGTTTCGCACGAAGAAGGTGCCGAAAAAATCGGTTTTCTTGGCGGCCGGCGGCATGGCCAAAACACGGCGCCAAGCTGAACCCCTGTTCATGAAACAATAGTTAGTTCCACACGTTACAAAGGCTTGAACGTGAGAGTGGCGTGCCTAAATGCGTCCGCCTCGCGTAGTAAAAAGGAGGTTCTGATGAACCTGCGCAAGAAGCTTACTGCGATCGGTCTGGCCGGCACCGTCGGTCTCGGCACGTTCGCAATCCCGTCCGTTCCGGCTTCCGCGGCCCCCGTCGCGCCGAGCCAGAACACCGTGAAGCAGTCCGCACCCCAGCAGACCGAAGACGTCCGCTGGCGCCGCGGCCGCTGGATCGCTCCGGCGATCGGGCTCGGTATCATTGGTGGCGCGCTTTACGCCAACAACTACTATCGCCGCCCGTATTACGCTGACCCGTACTACCCGGCCTATTACGCGCCGCCGGCATATGCGTATGGCTATCGCCCCTATTACGGCCCGCGCTACTATTACGGCTGGTAATAAAGGCTAGAAATCCGGGGCGCGGGAAAACCTCCGCGCCCCGAATTCTTTTGCATGCGTAGTGCGCGCGGTCTAAAAGCGCCGCGCAATGTCTTCCGAAGAACCCTCATATATTTATGTGTTCAAGCCGAAGCTGATGGGGCCGGCGCACGAATTCGTGCTCTCCAAGGACACGCTCGACTGGTCGCTCGGTGCACGCAGCGGCCGCATCAGTTATCCGATGATCAAACATATCCGGCTCGGCTACAAGCCGACGAACCTCGCCAACTCGCGCTTCATCGCGGAAATCTGGTCGATCAATTCGCCAAAACTTTCGGTGCAGTCGGTGTCGTCTCGATCCATGTTCGATGTGATCGACCAGGGCAACGACTACGTGCGGTTCGTGCGCGAACTGCACCGCAGAGTGGAGTCCTCCAGGGCCGATTGCGTTTATGACTCGGGTTTTCCGGCGTGGCGTTGGTGGCCGGCCGTACTTGTCGCTGTCACAACGGTGGCGCTGGTCGCTTACATTATTATTCAGGCATTGACCGGCGCGCATTACGTCGTTGCCGGCGGTATCACGCTGATCGGTGCGTGGTTTCTCTGGCAGATCTGGAACATCGTGCTGCGCAATCGCCCGCGCCGCTACGATCCGCAAAATCTTCCCGCCGACATTCTGCCGGCAACGAGCGAATAAATTCCGCATAAAACATTTCGGGAGCTGCAATGCGTTTAAAGCATTGCAGCCGTGACTATCTTCAATAGTACCGCGCAGGAACCGTAATTTTACGGGAGGATTATCCTTGGCGCGTTGTTGCGAGAAAACCTTTCCACGATGCTTCCGCCCGAACGCGCCAGACCAAAAACGCGCGTCAATGCTGGGGAACGTCCATGTGGAATCAGGTTTACGATCCGCTCAATAGTAAAGTGTTCTCGACTCTCGCTGCCGCCGTTCCGGTGGTTATCCTGTTGGGATTGATTGCGTCCAATAAAGTGAAAGCGCATATCGCGGCGGTGATCGCGCTGATCGCCGCCAATCTCGTTGCAATTTACATCTTCACAATGCCGGCAAACCTTTCGCTGCGCGCGACAGTGCTCGGCGCAGTCACGGGATTCTTCCCGATCGGCTGGATCGTTCTCAACGTTATCTTTCTTTATCGGCTGACGGTGGAGAAGGGCGCATTCGAAACGCTGCAAACGACGATCGGCGGCGTCTCGAACGACCGGCGCATTCAGCTTCTGCTGATTGCATTTGCATTCGGTGCTTTCTTTGAAGGTGCATCGGGCTTCGGCACGCCGGTCGCAGTGACTGGCGCAATTCTGATCGGCCTCGGCTTCTCGCCGCTTGCGGCGTCAGGCTTGTCGTTGATCGCGAACACCGCACCTGTCGCCTTCGGTGCATTGGGTACGCCGATTCAGGGATTGTCGAGCGTCACAGGTATTGATCCGTTTTTGCTCGGCGCCATGGTCGGACGTCAGTTGCCGTTCTTCTCCGTGCTGGTGCCGTTCTGGCTAATCTGGGTGTTCGCCGGATGGCGCGGCATGATTCAAATCTGGCCCGCGATCCTCGTTACCGGCGTTTCCTTCGCGATACCGCAGTTCCTGATCTCGAACTTCGTCAATCCGTGGATTGTCGATATCGGCGCGTCGCTGATCTCGATGGCGTGCCTCATCGGTTTCCTGCAAGTCTGGAAACCGAAAGAGATCTGGACGTCACCGAAGCTGCGCGTGAAGGACGACTCCGCCGAGGGCCGTCCTGCGCCCAAGGCTTCGACCAAGAAGCCGACAACGCGCGAAGTGTGGATCTCGCTGCTGCCGTGGATCATCGTCTGCGCAATCCTGCTTCTGTGGGGCACGAACTGGTTCAAGGCGCAGGTCAATCCGTGGGCGACCTGGAATTATCCGGTGCCTGAACTGCACAACATGATCAACAAGGTTGCGCCGGTTGCGCCGAAGCCGACGCCTGAAAGTGCGGTCTTCGGCTTTACCTGGCTCAGCTACACCGGCTCCGGCATGTTGATCGCAGCGATCCTCTCCGGATTGCTGATGGGCTTCTCGCCGGTAAAGATCGTCACCGAATACGCGAAGACAATCAAAGTCTGCGCTTACTCGCTGATTACGATCGCGGCGATGCTTGCAATCGGCACACTCACGAGACTTTCGGGCATCGACGCGACGCTCGGGCTCGCGTTTGCAGGAGCGGGTGTTCTTTATCCCTTCTTCGGCACGCTACTCGGCTGGCTCGGCGTCGCGCTGACCGGCTCTGATACCGCGTCGAACGTGCTCTTCGGCAACCTGCAGAAGATCACGTCGGAACAGTTGGGCTTGTCGCCGATCCTGATGGGTGCGGCGAACTCCTCCGGCGGCGTGATGGGCAAGATGATCGATGCACAGTCGATCGTGGTCGCCTCGACCGCCACCAACTGGTTCGGACACGAAGGCAAGATTTTACGCTTCGTGTTCTGGCATTCGATCGTGCTGGCGTCTCTCGTCGGCGTGCTCGTGATGCTGCAAGCCTATGTGTTTACGGGAATGATCGTTCAACCGTAAGCGACGAAACTCCCTCCTGCCGCGCGGTCTTTGGTCGGGCCGCGCGGCATTTTTTTATTCGTCGAGGTTCTTCGGCGTCAGGAACATCTCGAGTCTGCCCGCAGGGGGCGATGCTTCCTTCCAGCGATTGATGGGCAGTTCGATCACGGCAAGCGCGCAGGTCGGATATTTCTTTTCGACACGGCGAATTGCATCCGGGTTGCCGGATTTCGCGAAGCTGCGCGCTAAGCGCTCCATGCCGGGGTTATGCGCGCAAAGCAGAAGCGTTTCGATTTCGTCCGGTGCCTTGCGCGCGAACTCGAGCAGCGCGTCCTGAGACGCGCCATAGAGAACCGGTTCTTCACGGATCGAAACGTCCTTGCCGAGTTGTGGCGCGACCAGCTCCCAGGTCTGCCGGGTACGGACTGCGGTCGAGATCAGCGCGAGATCTGGCACGATGCCGGCGCCGGCAATGGCCTTGCCCATTTCCGGCGCATCGCGGCGTCCGCGTTCGGCCAGAGGCCGGAGCGAATCTTCATAGCCATCCGGCCAATCCGACTTTGCGTGACGCAAAAGAAGAAGTCGGCGCATTGCTAGTACCCACTTTCCGAAGTTCGTATCGCTATCAGCACCCTTTCACGAACTTCGGAAAGTTTAGGGTACTAGCTTACATCATAACTCTAGTACCGCTTTCTATTGGAAATTCCTCGACGGACTCGCAGTTTGCGCTGTAGGAATTTCCAATAGGCGGTACTAGTTTCTCGACAGCGGCTGCGGCTCTGGTCTATCAGGTCGGACCATTACCGGCCCTCGTATCCCATGAGTCTTGCACAGACCTATTACGAAGCAACGTCATCGCCCTATGCGGCGAGGCCGCAGCTTGCCCGCGATATCGATACCGATGTCTGCATTATCGGCGCCGGTTTTGCGGGACTTTGGGCTGCCCGTGCGCTGCAAAAGCGGCACAAGGACGTGGTCCTGATCGAGCGCAACGCGGTCGCCGGTGCAGCGTCGGGCCGCAACAACAGCTTCGTTTCCGCGGGCTTTAACAAAGGCCTTTCGGCCATCGCCGATCGCGTGGGCATGGATCATGCCCGTGCGCTGTACCGTCTTTCGCGCATGGGCGTCGAAATCGTGCGCGAGGCGACTTCATTCGGCTTTCCCGGCGTGAATATGGTGCCCGGTTACTTGCGCGTTTCCTACGACGACGATGCCGAAGGCAAGCAGCGCGAAGCCGAGTGGTATGCGCGCGAATTTTCACATGACATGGAATTCTGGCCCACGGAACGGGTGCGCGAGGCTTTGCGAAGCGAACGGCATCATCAGGGACTGGAGGATGCCGATGCGTTTCATATCCATCCGCTCAATCTCGCGATTGCGCTTGCCGAAGACATCGAGCGGCGCGGCGGAAAGATTTACGAGCACACAGCGGCGCTTCACGCGGATATCGATGGCGTGCGGAAAGTGATCGCGACTGCGCGCGGCAAGATCCGCGCCGAGCATGTCGTCTTTGCCGGAAACGATCTGCCTGCCGGGGATTTTCCGGAGCTTTCCCGTACCGTGATTCCGGTCGCGACGTATTTGAGTGTGACGCGCCCTGTCGGCGCGAAGCTCACAGAAGGCATTCGTTATCCGGGGTGCGTGCAGGATGATCGCCGCGCGTTCAATTACTACCGCGTAATCGGCGACCGCCTGATGTGGGGCGCAGGAATCTCGACCGACCTGAAGCGGCCATCCGATTTAGAAGAGTGGATGCGAAAGCGCATTGCCGCCATCTATCCGCAACTTTCCGGGATCGGCATCGAAAGCGCGTGGAGCGGAAACATGGGCTTCACCATCCACCGGATGCCGCAGGTCGGGATGCTGAGACCCGGCGCGTGGATTTCGAGCGCATTCGGAGGCCAGGGCTTGAATACGACCGCGATGGCGGGCGAACTGATCGCTTCCGCAATTGCAGAAAAAGACGACCGCTGGCGGCTCTTTATTCCGTTCGGACTGGTATGGGCCGGCGGCTGGTTCGGCAAAGCCTTTGCACAGGCGAACTGGTGGTCGCGCAAACTGCTCGACCGCGTCGATGACGTTCGCCGGAAGAAAAAAGCGGCTTAACCTTCGCGCCGCGCCAGGAACGCAAGCCGCTCGAACAGATGCACGTCCTGCTCGTTCTTCAAGAGCGCGCCATGCAGCGGCGGGATCAGTTTCTTCGGATCGCGTTCGCGCAGGGTTTCCGGACCGATGTCCTCGACCATGAGCAACTTCAGCCAGTCGAGTAATTCCGAAGTCGATGGCTTTTTCTTCAGACCCGGTACTTCCCGGATTTCGTAGAACATGCGGAGCGCTTCGGCGACGAGGCGCTTCTTGATGCCGGGGAAATGTACTTCGACGATCTCGTTCATCGTATCCGCATCCGGAAAGCGGATGTAATGGAAGAAGCAGCGGCGCAGGAAGGCGTCCGGCAATTCCTTCTCATTATTCGAGGTGATGACGATGATAGGCCGCTTCACAGCCTTGATCGTCTCGCCGGTTTCGTAGACGTGGAATTCCATCCGGTCTAGCTCTTGCAGAAGATCGTTCGGAAATTCGATGTCGGCTTTATCGATCTCGTCGATCAGGAGCAGCGGGCGCTGTTCGGAAGTGAACGCGTCCCAGAGCTTGCCGCGCTTGATGTAGTTCTTGATCTCGGACACACGCGGGTCGCCGAGTTGGCTGTCGCGCAGGCGCGCGACCGCGTCATACTCATAAAGACCCTGGGCTGCCTTGGTGGTCGATTTGATGTGCCATTCAATCAGCGGCGCCTTGATCGCGCGCGCGACTTCCGCCGCAAGTACCGTTTTGCCGGTGCCGGGTTCGCCCTTGATCAGAAGCGGGCGCTCGAGCGCGATCGCGGCATTGACCGCAACTTTCAGATCGTCGGCCGCGACGTAGCTCTTGGTACCTTCGAAACGCATTTCCGGCTCCGGGAATTCTTGAGGCGGCGCACCCTATGGGCAGCCTCGACCCCCGGCAAGGCGAGAAACCGGGCGAGCGCTCGCGACACGTTCCGCCCGGCAGAATTTGCCCAGACGGCAAAGGCTGCCTCGGTACCGGCAAGCAAGCGAAGAAAATAATACAATTATATCAATTACTTAACCTCATGCACAAGCTGGCATGGCCGTTGCCAATCGGTAGGGGGGCCCGCATGCGCGCGGCCGGACTTGTGGAGGAAGAGTTATGGGTATCTTCGGTGCAATGACCACCGCGGTCGGCGGTCTGCAGGCGCAGTCTTTCGCGCTCGAAAACATCTCGGGCAACATCGCGAACTCGCAGACGACTGGCTTCAAGCGCGTCGATACGAGCTTCGCCGACTTGGTCGCGAGCTCAAGCTCCAAGCGCCAGACCGCTGGCGGTGTCGTGTCGCTGTCCCGGCAGACCAACACCGTGCAGGGCGACATTCAGACCGCAGGCGTCGATACCTTCATGGCGATCAAGGGCGACGGATACTTCGTCGTACAGAAGCCTTCCGGTTTCCCGGACGGCAGCCCGACCTTCGTCGGCGTCGATCTCTACACGCGCCGCGGCGATTTCGAACTCGACAAGAACGGCTATCTCGTCAACGGCTCGGGCTACTATCTGAAGGCACTTCAGGTCGATCCTGCGACCGGCAACACGGTCGGCTCAGTCCCGGAAGTACTGCAGTTTACCAACGACTTCCTGCCATCGCAGACCACGACGATCATCGAATATCGCGCGAACCTCGCGAGTCTGCCGCGCACGCAGAACTACGCGGATGCCCCGGATACGCCGGACTCAGAATTGCTTGGTCCTTCATCCGCCTACTCCGGCAGTAATCCGCTCGCCGCCGGTGACGGTACGGTCGAAGGCGCGGACGTTCCGACATTCCTCAGGCGCTCGGTCGCGGGCGGTGCGATCACCGTTTACGACTCGCTCGGCAACGAAGTGAACGTGCAGATGCGCTGGGCGAAGACCGACTCGGCAACGACCGGTGGCGATGACACTTGGGAATTGTTCTATCTCGAGAATGCCAATGCGGGTACTTCCGCTGTCGCCTGGCGCAACGTCGGTCAGGTCTATGAATTCAATTCGAGCGGCATTCTGACTCCGAACATTGCCGCGGTGACGATCGACGACCTCACGGTCAACGGTGTCGTCATCGGCGATGTCGTGCTCTCGCATGGTTCGTCAGGTGTGACCCAGTTTGCCGATGCGAACGGTGTCGCCAAGGTCAATCTTCTGAACCAGAACGGGTATGCCGCGGGCGAACTGCAATCGATCGCGGTGAGCAACCAGGGCCGTATCGTTGCGAGCTATTCCAACGGCCGCTCGATCGATATTGCGGAAATTCCGCTGGCGAGCTTCCTCGGCGACAACCAGTTGAAGCGGCTCGACGGCGGCGCATTCGAAGCGACGTCGGAATCAGGCCCGGCAATTTACGGTGCCAACGGTTCCATCGTCGGCAAGTCGCTCGAAGGTTCGAACACCGACATCGCGGACGAATTCACGAAGCTGATCGTGACGCAGCAGGCTTATGCCGCGAACACGCGCATCGTGACGACCGCCGACCAGATGCTGCAAGAAACGATCAATATGATCCGCTAACGCGGACGAAGGCGAGTAAGCAATGGGGCTGACAACCGCGCTATCGTCGGCACTGAGTGGTCTCCGGGCCACGCAGGTCGGTATCGGCGTCGTCGCGACCAACGTTGCGAACGCCGAGACGCCCGGCTATTCGCGCAAGACGCTGGCGCTTGAAACCGCTCTCGCGGGCGGTTCGGGCATCGGCGTCCGTGTCGCAAACGTCAATCGCGAACTCGACATTTACGTGCAGCGCCAGCTTCGCACCGAACTTGCGGGCGCAAACTACATCGACATCGTCGCCAAGGTCCGGCAGCAGATTGATCGCATGTACGGCGAGCCGGGTGCGGCAAGCGCGCTGGACACCGTCATCAACGGCTTTACCAACTCGCTGCAGGCACTCTCCGCAGACCCGCAATCGGTATCGACCCGGCAAGCCGTGCTGAACGCCGCGCAGGTGATGGCGCAGAAGCTGAACGGCCTGTCCGGCGACGTAACCTTGATGCGCAACCAGGCCGAATCCGGCATTGGCGATGCGATCGATCGCGTCAACGGCTTGCTCAAGACGATCGAGAACGTACAGACGCAGATCATCGCCCTATCGTCGCAGGACGTCGAACTTGGCGCTCTGTTGGATCAGCGCGACCAGGCCATCAACGAACTTGCCGGTCTGGTCGACATTCAGGTCACCTCGAACGGCCAGAACAATATTTCGATTTTCACGAATTCAGGCGTCAGCCTGTTCGATATGCAGGCTTCGCAGCTCGCCTTCGACGAGAAGCCGCTGAGCGCGCAGTCGCAGTGGAATGCCGACCCTTCGCTCTCGGGCACCGGCACGATCAAGCTCGTCGCGCCGAACGGATACACGGTCGATCTGATCGCCGACAGGTCGATCCGCTCCGGCAAAATTGCAGGATTACTCGAGCTTCGCGACGACATTCTCGTCAAAGCGCAGGCGCAGCTCGATGAAATCGCGCATGCGCTCGCGACTTCGCTTTCGAGCCGCCAGATCAGCAGTACGACCGCCAGTTCCGGCGCGCAGACCGGTTTCCAAATCGATCTTGCCGATCTGCAGCCGGGCAATTCGATTTCGCTGACCTATACGGTCAATGGCGGCCCGACCACGCATCGGGTGACCATCGTTCGGGTCGACGATCCGTCTTCGCTGCCGCTTTCCAATTCGCTGACCGCCGACCCCGGCGATCAGGTGATCGGCATCAACTTTGCGGGCGGCATGGCAGGTGCGGTGACCGCACTCAATACCGCACTTGGCACTAATCTCACTTTCGACAATCCCAGCGGCACGATCCTGCGCGTGCTCGACGACGGCGCAGGCAACCTTGCGAACGTGGATGCGCTGAGCGCTACCGTTACGACGGATACGGTTCAGTCGGGCGACGGTACGTTGCCGTTCTTTACCGACGGCAACGGCAACGCGCTCTATTCGAACGTGATCAGCGGCGGCCGACAGCAGAAAGTCGGCTTTGCGGCGCGCATCGCGGTGAACTCGTCGTTGCTTTCGGATCCCTCGGGTCTCATCAACGTCAGCGCCAATACACTCCCCGGCGATTCAACGCGACCGGACTTCCTCTGGCAGCGGCTGACTGCGACCAATCAGTTGTTCTCGCCATCCACCGGGATTGGCGGCACAGGCCAGCCCTTCTCCGGCACGGTCGTGAATTTCGCGCAGCAGATCATCACGCATCAAAGCACCGCTACCGAAAACGCGCTGCGGCTTAAAGACGGTCAGGATGTCGTGCTGAATTCTCTGCAGGACCGGATGGCCGAAGGCACCGGCGTCAATATCGACTCTGAAATGGCGCGGCTGCTTCAGTTGCAGAATGCCTATGCTGCGAATGCGCGCGTGATGACCGCAGTTAAAGAACTCTTCGAACTTCTGATCAGGGTCTAAGCGGATGCCATCGATCACCGGAACCAGTCTGACGACGACGATGGCAGCGCGCTCCATCTCGGAGATGCGCGATCAGCTTTCCGTTCTGCAGCGCCAGCTCGGCACCGGCAAGAAATCCGATACCTATGGCGGTCTAGGGCTCGGCAGCGGACTCGTTCTGAATTTGCGCGCGCAGCTTTCGCGCACCGATACGTTCTCGGCGAATTCGCTTAATGTCGAAACACGCGTCAAGCTGATGAGCCTGTCACTCGAGCGCATCCGCGGTATTCGCGAGGAAACGCGCGCGGATTTGACCGGACCTTTCGACTACTCGCTTGTGCAGGACGGCCAGACCGCGGCGCAGCGCTCGGCGAGCGGCCGTCTTGGTGAAATGCTGAGCCTGCTCAACGGCGACGCCGGCGGCCGCTACCTTTTCTCGGGCCGCGCCAACGACAAGCCTGCGACCGAGACGATGTCGCGCATTCTGAACGGCGAAGGCGGCCAAGCGGGCCTGAAACAGATTATCGCCGAGCGGCTGCAAGCCGATCAGGGCGCAGACCAACGCGGACGCATCACGGTGAATGCAGCGGTGGGCGATGTCGTTTCCATCGAGGAAGACGGCGCGCATCCGTTCGGGTTCAAGATCACGGGAGCCACGACGAGTTTCGGCGCCACGATCACCGGCCCAACCGCTGCGCCCGCATCGCTCGAAATCGACCTTGGTTCGAACCCTGCAGCCGGCGCGACGGTCCGCATCACGCTTGCGATGCCGGACGGGACTTCGAAAGCGATCGATCTAACAGCAACCACCACGACGCCGCCGGGCGACAATCAATTCCTCATCGGAGCGACCGCCGACGATACGGCGATCAACCTCACGTCGAAGCTCAGCAGCGAACTGCAGCGTCTCGGCCGCAGTGAGCTTGTCGCGGCTTCCGCGATACAGGCAGGAAATGATTTCTTTGCGACGGATGCATCGAATCCGCCGCAGCGGATCGCGGGCTCGCCGCCTTTCTATGCCGCGACCGCGATGACGAACGGCACGACCTCGAACACGATTTCCTGGTATCTCGGCGACAATGCCACCGACAATGCGCGCACCACCGCGGTTGCGCGCGTCGATGACACGATCACCGTGAACTATGGCGCCCGCGCGAACGAAGAAGGCATCCGCTGGATCGTGCAGAACGAAGCGGTGTTTGCGGCGGTAAGCTTCTCCGCAACCGATCCGAACGCACGCGACGCCTACTATGCGCTCGCAGGCCGCGTCGGCGCCGCGATGGACGTGCCGGCCGGTACGCAACAGATCGAAGCAATTCAGACCGAGATTGCGGGTGCGAATGTTTCCGCGCAGGCGGCGAAGAAGCGTCTCGCCGAGCGCACACCTGTGCTTCAGGACATGATCGACGACGTCGAGAACATTTCCGAAGAGGAAGTCAGCGTAAAGCTGCTCGCGCTGAACACGCGCATGCAGGCATCGCTGCAGGTGACAGCGATGCTGTCGCAGCTTTCCCTCGTCAACTTCATCTAACCGGTCACCACAAAGAAAAACGCCGCGGCGGAGATCCGTCGCGGCGTTTTCTATTTCTATTCAGTGATCGCTTACGCGGCCTGCTGTGTCGTGCGGAGACCGGCAGCGATTTCGCGATTGATGTTGATCAAAACGCCGACGCTGTCCGGTTTCTTTTCCGGTGCGGTTTCCAGCGTCATGGTGTGCTTCAGCACGAAGTTCGCGAGATTTGCGAGGTTCTGCTTGATCTCTTTCGGAAGCTGATTTTCCGGGCGTCCCAGCGCGCCGCTGAACACCAGCCAGAGGCGGCGGTTATAGCGGAGGGCGGACACGACTTCGTTTTCGTCGGTGGCAGAGCGGTCCTGGATCGCCTGCAGTTTGGAGGCAGCGCGCATCAGAAGCTGCGCTTCGAGCTCGCGGGGGTTGCCCGTCGACTGGACATTCTTCGCGTAAGTATTGGCCGCGTTATGCATTCGCGAGCAGTTCCTTCTCGTATTCAATAAGGGATTGAGCGTCTTTCAGCGCTTTATAGTTATTTCCGGTTAATATCTGATTATTAATGCGGTCAAAGTAGCCGGAAGTACTTGGCGCTGCAGCGATAATTTCTTTGACCAGCTTGAAATACGTATCGTGGTGATGTTTGGGGTCGCGGCTCAGATACATGAGCTGGACCAGCAGATAGACCCGCTTACAGGGGGTATCGGCGGTCTCGCTCGTCATGATGTCCTTCTCGCGCAGGATGGGCGCCTCGCCCTCGATCACGAGCCGGGTCCGCTGGTCGCCGTTCGTCACAATGCTTTCGCCGAGGATGATCCGCTCGCCCGGCTTCAGTTCGACCTTGAGACCCATGGTGTTCCTCCTGGAACGGCGCGGCTAATCGCGCGAATCAGATTGCAGTGGTCCGATTCTAACATTCGTACCCCGTTACCGGGCGACCGCATTACGAATGTTAGAATCGAAGGACCGCTGCCCAATTTGGTTTCCAATGGAGTTTTGGATTTGACGTTCGCGGAAAGCGGTCGCTGCGATCTATTCGCGAACGTCAAATCCACTCCACTGGCCGGTAGTAACGGGGTGCCCCAAAAGAAAACGGCGGGCCAAAGCCCGCCGTTTCCGACTTGTATGTGCCGTCTCTTAGAAGAGGCGGAGAACGCTCTGGTCGGCCTGCGACGCCATCGACAGCGCAACCGAAGAGAGCTGCTGACGGGTCTGAAGGGCCAGCATGTTCGCGCCTTCTTCGTTCGTGTCGGCGAGGACGAGGTTGTCCGCACCGGTCTGCAGCACCGAGATCAGGTTCTTGGTGAAGTCCTGACGGGTCTGCACGATCGAGAGGTTCGAACCGAAGCGCGACGACTGGGTACGGAGCGTGGCAGTCGCGGAGTCGAGCTGCGAAAGAGCAGCGTTGACGCCGGCATTCGACTGGAAGCCCGAACCAGCAATCGAGGTCAGGCCGAGGCCCGACGCCGAGAAGTCTACGCCCGAGATCGAAAGCGAGCTCGAACCGTCTTCGTTGAAGATGACCGAGAGGTCGTCGCCATCGAGGAGGTTGACGCCGTTGTAGGAGGCGTCCTTCGCGAGCGTCGTGATCTGGCCGAGGAGGTTGTTGAAGTCCGACTGCAGCGACGTACGGGTCGCGTTGTCGGTCGTCGTGCCGGTCGGAGCGTAGGTGTTCTGCGTCAAACCGACGAAGGAAGCACCGGCGCCACCGATGGTGAAGTTCTGCGAGCTGGTCGACGTCAGGGCAACCTGGCCGCTGCCGTTGATGCTCAGAGAAGCGTTCGAGAGCGTGCTCGAGATCGCGGAGATACGCGAAGTCAGCGCAGCCTTCGTGGTGATTTCACCCGACTGGCCGTTGCCGAATTCGATCGTCTGCACCGCGCCCGTGCCCTGCTGGAAGGTCAGCTGACCCGTGTAAGCAGCGACAGTGGCGTTATAAGCCGAGTTCGTCGCGTTAGCAGTACCCGAGAAGCCGAGACCCGAAGCAAGCGAGCCGCCGGCGGTGATCGTGGTACCAGCAGTGTCACCGACGAGACGAAGAGCGCCGCTGGAGTTCGAAGCGGTGATCGTCAAGTTGGCGTTGGTGTTGATCGCGTTGACCAAGTCACCGAGTGAGGTGAACTGGTTACCCGTGGCGCCGCTGGCGACATAGGTGAAGGTTTCAGCTGCGCCCGAACCGTCGTTGACCGTGAAGGTCGAAGCGACAGCATGAGCCTGAGCCGAAGCGGTCATGCCCGCGCCGTTGACCACGCCCGAGAAGTCGTTCGTGCTGGCCGTCGGAGCAGTGATGGTGATCGAGTTCGCGCCGGAGGTCACCGAACCCGTAAAGATCGAACCCGACGAGCCGAACAGGCCGTTCAGAACGGTCTGAAGGTTAGCAGCGGTGCCGTCGAATTCGTAAGACGGAGCCGTCGAGGTCGAGTCTGCACCTTCGTCGTTGACGAAGTTGTAGGTCGTGCCGTTGAACGTGAACGAGATCTGCTGACCGTCCGTACCAGACACGATGTTGGTCGTGTCGATGGTCAGGCTGGCCGGAGCAGCTGCCGTCAGCGTCACGCTGGAGAACTGGTTGGTACCAGTCACGCCAGCAACGTCGTCGGCGATGGCGATCGAGCCGGTCTGGCTCAGCGCGTAGGTGGTCGCAGCTTCACCCGCGGTCAGGGCCTGACGAGCAGTCGCCTGAGCGGATTCGATCAGTTTCTTGATCGCCGTGATGCCCTTGTCAGCCGCGTTGATCGTCTGAACGCCGTTGCCGACGGAGTCGAGCAAGCGGGACAGATCGTTCGCGCGGGACGAGAGGCCCGAAGACGTGAAGAAGCTGATCGGGTTGTCGAGAGCGGAGTTGACCTTTTTACCAGTCGACAGGCGCTCCTGCGTGCGGCCCAAGAGCTCAGCGGTCGACTGCAGCGAGAGCAGGTTCGACCGTACGCCCTTGGAAAGAGTGATGTCAGTAGCCATTAGAGTGTCCTTCCTAGGAGTTACACAAGTGAGTTCGTCTGGACCGCCGTTCTGGTGGTCTCACTCATTGTTTTGCCATTGAGCTTGCTAACGCCCGGTTACCGAGCCGCTTAGCGGTGCAAGGGCTTAGATCGTTAACGAGAGGTTAATAAAAAAGAACACCGGTCATTCGATGTCGGGTTCACCCGACATCGACAAACTAAAAGGCCCAAGTCAGCTAGAGCTGACTTGGGCTGCCGGTGCCTAAAGCTTAATTTTGTTAACGGGTGAAACGATCAGCTTGCGCGGCTGACCATCACCGGGCGGCCACCGCGAGCGGTTGCTGCGACCTTGCCGTTCGCGCCGTAGCCTTGGGGTGCTGCCTTGCGGGCCGCTTCTTCCGAAGCGCCGCGCATGATGCCTTCGGCAACCGACTGCGCGGTCGCCACCACGCGAAGATTATGGCTCAGAATTTCGCGGAAAGTCTGGTGCGCGCGGCGGAGTTCATCGACCAGCACCGGCACGGTCTGGCCGATAAAGCCCGCATTGCTCTTCAAAAGCTCGATTTCGCGCAGGTAAACCGCGGCGAGATCGGTTTTCTCTTTCGTTAACTGCGCGGCGGTGGCGATCTGGCCGGCTTCGACGAGCTTCGTTTCTTTTTCGAAGATCTGGACCAGCCGGACCATGGAATCGCCGATACGGCGCAGCAGCACTTCGGCTTCGTCGCGGCTCTTAATTGCCTGGGAAATCCGTTTCACTTCGTCGTTCATCGGCTACGCTCCTGCAGGGCTATAAGTTCGCGTTGAACATGGTCGGCGACACCGACACCGCCGCTTTTGGCGATCGTGTTCGCGTATTCTTCCGTCAGCATCGAGCGCCAGGCGCTCTGGCTCGGACCCGCACTCAGCGGGCCTTCCTGCTCGTCGATGCCGGCAAACATTTCTTCGAACATGTTGGTTAAGAAAACGCTCTCGAACTGCTGCGCCGCATCCTTTGTTTTCCTCAGCGCGGACGGGGAGAGCTTTTCTGCGGCATCCGAAACCGCGCTCGCGGCAGTCAGAGCGGCCAATACCGGGGCAACCATCACATCACCTCTATTTCTGCCTGGATCGCGCCCGAGGCCTTGATCGCCTGCAGGATCGAGATCAGGTCGCGGGGGCCGACGCCGAGTGCGTTCAGGCCATCGACTAAATCTTTCAGCGACACGCCTTCGTTCACGAGGCCGAACTTGCGGCCGTCTTCCTGCACCTGAATGTTGGTGCGCGGAACGACCTGCGTTCGTCCTTTGGAGAATGGATTGGGCTGGCTGACCTGCGGCTGTTCCGTAATCGTCACAGTGAGATTTCCCTGTGCGACTGCGACTGTCGAGACGCGCACGTCTCTGCCCATCACGATGATGCCGGAGCGTTCGTCGATCACGACTTTCGCCGGTTGATCGGGCTCGATCACGATCGGCTCGATCTCAGTGAGCAGAGAAACCAGATTGCCTTTGTATTTCGGCTGCACCGTAATCGCGACGGTGGCGCGGTCGATAAGTTCAGCGACCGGCGCCCCCATGAAGTCGTTGATCGCGCCGGCAATGCGTTTCGCGGTCGTGAGGTCGGGATTGCGGAGCGAAAGCCGCACCGTGCTCATGCGATTGAGCGCAAATTCGATTTCGCGTTCCACCAGCGCGCCATTCGAGATGCGGCCGACGGTGGGAACGCCGCGGATGATCTTCGCGGCGTCGCCTTCAGCCTGAAATCCGGCAACGGCGACGGTGCCCTGCGCGACGGCGTAAACATTGCCGTCGGCGGCGAGGAGCGGCGTTACGAGAAGCGTACCGCCCTGCAAGCTCTTGGCGTCGCCAAGCGCCGAAACCACGACGTCAAGGCGCGTGCCTTGCGTCGAGAAGGCGCGAAGATTGGCTGTCACCATCACGGCTGCGACATTGCCCGTGCGAAGCTGTGCGCCGCGGATGTTAACGCCGAGACGCTCGAGCATGGCTTGCAAGCTCTGCCGCGTGAACGGCGAGTTGTTGAGCGAATCGCCGGTGTTGTTCAGGCCGACCACAAGGCCGTAACCGATCAACTGGTTCTCGCGGACGCCTTCGACGTCGACGAGATCCTTGAGCCGCGAAGCGGCGTCCGCATGTCCCACGACCAGAGTCGCGAGCAGCGCGCCAAGTAGAAAACGGATCGTCTTAGTCATCGACAGTGCTCCCCAGCGGGTCGATGGTTGAAGCTGGAGAAGCCTTTGCGAAGCGCGTGCCAACGCCGCATTCGCGTTAAGCGATTGATCCGACTCGGTTTTCTGAACCGGTTGAAATCACGCTCGCTGCCGCGCGGCAAAGAACTCCTGTCCGCACGGCAAGAACTGCCGGGTGCTTAACTCCCCGTTAACCATCCCGGACCGACTGTGGAGGCAAGGGGACTTCGGGCTGGAATGCGAATCTTTGGCTCCAATCAGGCAACTGGAACGTCAGCCACATCGGCTGCGCGGAAGCCTGGCCCGGCCGGGCGCTTCAGTTTGGACAGCGCTTCCGGTAGCGCGAAGACTTCGGCCACGTCCGCAGCCGCGGGTCTTAGCGGGCTCGACTCACTTCTTGCCTTGCAGGGAGTCGAAGACAGCGGCGAACGCCGCAAGCGCTTCGCCCGCCGTGGCAAGTCGGCCCTCGACCTCCTCGACGAATTGAAGGCGGAACTTCTGGCAGCCGATCTGCGGCGGGAAACGCTTGACCGGTTGCAGGGAACGCTCGCCCAACTCACAGAAAAGAGCGGAACGCCCGGACTTGACGAAGTTTTGGGCGAAATCGAACTGCGCGTGGCGGTGGAAATCGCCAAACGGACGCGTAAAGCCGCCTGATTGTGGCGGCCGGCCCGCCCGTAATTTTCACGTCACGTTTCGGACTTATGCGCTCCATCGCCGACCCATTGCGGCGGGCAGGGTGCATCGCTATAAGCCCGGCCCAATTCGGACGGGGCGGCACAAGCCTCGCCGGAGCCGCCTGGGAAAGAGCGTTAGGGGACCGTTGCATGGTTGCGTTGCTGGATACGTATCGCCCGACCGATGACGAGCCGTTCATGAACGAGCGGCAGAAGGAATATTTCCGTCTGAAGCTGCTGCGCTGGCGGGACGACATCCTGCGCGAAGCGAAGCAGACGCTTCAGCACTTGCAGGAAGAGAACGTCAATCATCCCGACCTCGCCGACCGCGCTTCTTCGGAAACCGATCGCGCGATCGAACTGCGCGCACGCGATCGGCAGCGTAAGCTGATCGCGAAGATCGATGCCGCACTCGAGCGGATCGAAGACGGCTCCTATGGCTTCTGCGTCGAAACCGGCGATCCGATTTCGCTGAAGCGTCTCGAAGCGCGGCCGATCGCAACGCTTTCGATCGAAGCGCAGGAACGCCACGAGCGCCGCGAAAAAGTTTACCGGGACGAATAGCGTTTGTTTTACCGGCTGCTCTTCGCTTTCGACGCGATCGTCGCTGCCGGCATTCTTTTCTTTTTTGTCTGGGGCCTTTCCGACGGCTCGGTATTGTCGTTCAACATCGGATTGTGGCTCGGAATACTCGCTACAATCGCGGGTGTTTTACTCGGCGCGCATTACCTGAACGCGGGCGGCAATCGTCCGCTCGCCATCTTCCTGCTTCTCGTGCTCGCAATTCCGGGATTGCTTTACGCGCTGTTCGTGCTGCTGATTATTGTCGCCAACCCGCGCTGGAATTGACGCGTCACGAAGCGCGGATGCGGAAACCTGCCGCAACGAGCCAGCCGATGAGGCCGCCGCCGATGCCCGGCAGCACGAGGTAAAGCAGCCAGAACTCGAGTTCAGCCGCGCCCGGCCATTCCTTCGACCCGTCGAGCAAGTTGACTGCGGCAAGGATCCACACAGGCATCAAGCAGACGAGCGCGCCGAGAATTGCAGCGGCATAGATGTTCAGCATTCCGCGCTTGCGCAGCAGAAAAAACGAGGGAATGCCAAGTAACGCGATCATTGCGATCCCGGTGCCGCCGCCGACTACAAGAACCAGATCCCATGCCGGCCAGAGTTGCCAGAGGTAAAAGGCAAGCACGACAGCAGCGCCGGCGAGAAAGCCCAAGAGTGCACGAGGGAAGGACATTTTCGCTTCGTTTATCGTGACGTGAAGAGGAATTTCAGGAAACGGAAGATCGTATAGAGGGCGAGTTCTACTACCGCTGTCAGCAACAACAAGAACAGTGCACGCTGGCCGAGATCGTCGGTGATCGCCGCGCGGAATTTATACTTGATGCCTTCGGGGAAATAGTTATCGACCAGCGCATAGAGCTGCAGCGTGAGCGGCTGGAGCTTGGTGTAGGCCCAGCCGAGGAAGTCGAGCTGGAAGGCGAAGAGATAGCCGTAAAGCAGCCAGACGATAACGACAGTCAGCGCAAGCAGAATAACCTTGCCGATGAAGAGAACGAGAAATCCGGGTCCGCGGCGCGGGGCAGGCGCTTCTTCGTAGCGCGCTTCATAATCGGTCATGCGACTCTCCAAGGCTTCGCTCCGCAGATTGAGCGGCTCGGCCTTCGGATTGTCAAACGGCTTAATTACCCTCGCCGAACGCGAAGAGATCAATGTCAGGCTCCGGTTTTCCACTGAGGGCGTTTGCGATCATTTCGGAAGCGACTTGCGCGTAGGTTGTGCCGTTGCCGCCAAAGCCGAGGACTGCGCATACGCGCGGCATGCCCGGCACGTTGCCGATGATCGGCAATCCGGTTTCGGAAGCGCCGAAAGCGCCGGACCAGGCATAATCTATATCGTCATCTTCAAATGCGATTTTCGGCAGCAGGAGTTTCAGCTTACTCCGGAAGCGCTTGAGTTTTGCGGGAATCCGTTTTTTGCGCCTTGCATTGTCGTTGTGATCTTCGTCTTCGCCGCCGACCACGACACGGCCATCCACGGTTGTGCGTACATAGATATATGGATCAGAGGCCTCCCAGATCAGCGCACGGGACGGCCAGAGATTTTGCGGCTGCGGTTTGGTTGCGGCGGCCCAGGTGGAAACGACCTGATGCCGCTTGGCTGAAAGAAATTTCGGCGGATCGAAGCCGCAACACAATACGATAAAGTCGGCGGTGATCCTGTAGCCTGATTTCGTCGTAATCACCGCGCGCGTTTCATTCGCGTCAATCGACTTCGCTTCGACCGGAGCAAAGATTTTCGTTCCGCTCTTAATGGCTTGCTGCAGCACTCCGAGCGCCATTTTTACCGGATGCGACTCTGCAGAATTGCCGGAGACGATCGCATTCGGGCGATCGATCCCGAAATCTGAAAGAAGTTCGTCGCGCTCGATAATCCGGGACGGAAACCCCAGCGCAACGCGGGCTTCGCATTCGCGGCGAAGGCCCGCAGGCCCCAGCACTTTGCCCGGCAACAGTAGCGATTCCCGCTCGACGAATTCGCAATCGATGCCGAGCGTTTTGATTTTTTTCGTCAGGCCACGCATCGCTTTGAACGAGCGCTTCCACGCGCGGGACGCCTTCTCTTTTCCAATGTCTTCCGCGAGGACCACAAGTGGATTGTCGATTTCGAAGAGAAGGAGCGAAGTGCTGGCGGCGGTCGAGCCTTCGCCCGGCGGATGGCGGTCGATGATCACAACTTCGCGGCCAAGCGCGCTCAACGCTTCCGCGACAAGCGAGCCGGAAATGCCTGCGCCGACGATGAGCACCTCGGTACGCAGGTCTTTGGTCAGCTTTTCGGTAGGAAATCGGGAAGTGGATGCTTCCCAGATAGTTCTGCCGGCAGTCGGTTCTTGTTTTGCCACAGGCTATGAACGGCTCGTGGCAGGACAAGTTCCATGCGTGGAAAGCGGCGCTTATTTTTCTGCTTTTTCCCAGCGGCCGACGAAACGCTCGTCCTTCCACACCTCGATTGCACGGAAACTGCCGCGATGAAGTTTGCCGCGCGTATTGGCGTCGGCATCGTCCATGCAGTTTTCGGTTTTCGCTTTCAGGAGATGATTGCGGTGGTCGAGGAAGCGGAACAGATAGTCCGCGTTGTCGTCTCGCTCTTTCATGGGCCGCCCCTTACGCAACTGACTTGAAGGCGCACCCTCCACGCTCCGGGTAAACAGAGCGTTGCTCGCGGCAAAAATGGAACCGATGGCCGAAAAGATACGGCCCCCGCGGGGGAGCTGCGGGGGCCGTTACACACCGGCCGAGAGGGGGAGCTTCGGCCGGCTTACGCTTCGCGCGCTTTGGTTGGGGGAAAGCTCGCGCGAAACGGGATTCTTTTAGAAGGGCAGGATGTGTTCGAAGAACTGCTGGCCCCAACGCGGTTGCTGGATGTCGGTGATCTGACCGCGGCCGCCATAGGAGATGCGGGCCTGCGCGATCTTCTGCGAGTCCATCGTGTTGTCGGCTTCGATGTCTTCCGGCCGCACGATGCCGGCCACGATCAGTTCCCGCATTTCGAAGTTCACGCGGACCTCCTGTTTGCCTTCGATCACAAGGTTGCCGTTGGGCAGAACCTGCGTGACGACGGCGGCGACATTCGTCTGCAGAATTTCCTGCCGGTTGACGTTGCCTTTGCCTTCGTTCGAGGTCGTCGAGTCCGTGGTGAGCAGCCGGTTCGGGATCGTCTGTTTCGTGAACGGAATTTTCGTGAGCCCGAACAGGTTGGTGATGCCGGAGTCTTCGCTGGCTGTGCGCTCGCGCTTGGTTTCGTTGTCGAGCTGCGCCTTATCCGCGATTTTCACTTTGATCGTGAGAATGTCGCCGATCTGGTGGGCGCGTTGATCCTTGAAGAAGGCGCGGCTGCCGTTTCGCCACAGCGAGTTCGGCGAGTAGGCGACCGGGATCGGCTCCGGCATCGGCATCGACACCGGACGATAATTCGGTTGCGTGGTGGGGTTGTTCACCGGCGAAAGCGGCGGTGCGACCGTGATCGTCGAGATCTTGTCGATCGCGGCGCAGCCACCCAGAAGCGACGCTGCAAGCGCGATGCTGCCTGCGCGGACAAATACTTTGAACATGCTCATCACTACCTCTTTCAAACTCTGTTCGCGCTCTAGCGGGTTTCGTTGACGAGCGCGGTCGTCGTGATCGGATTGGCGTCGTTGACGGTCACGACACCCGGAGCGGTAATCGTGGCTTGCACGATGCGCTTGGACGTCGGATTGAGAACCGAAATCATCTCGCCTTCGGCGCCGTTGCCCATCGCCTTGCCGCGCAAGGTGAGCGTGATGCTCTTGGTCCTGAAGATGATGGTGACGCCGTCATCGCGGCTCACGATCTGCGGTTTCATCAGATCGGCGGCGCGCAGCGTCTGGCCCGATCGAAGCGCACGGCGCGCAGCCTGATTGACAACGAGTTCGGATTTCGAAAGTGCGTCGGTCTGCACTTCAGAACGAGGCAGCCGTTCGAGGACGATATCGCTTTCGCGGATGCTCTCGCCGCGGGGAATAGCCCGCGCGAGCGTTACGACTTCGACGGTTTCGATCAATGTGCCGGTGAAACGAACGGGCGAGCGACGCAACGCGAGCGAGCCCGGCATGTCGATGATCGCTTCGAAACGATTGTTGCGCTGATCGACCGTGACGCTGACGACGCGTGGTGCCTCGTTTACATTCGGCTCGACCTGCAGCGGGTTCATGTGTCGGTCGAACGTGACCGACAGATCAGAGGCGTTGGCGATTTCATAGCGTTTGGCCGCCGCTTCTGCGATGGCCCGCCCGAGATCGCTCAACGTCACGCTCCGGCTCGCACGAGATACGAGCACTTCCGTGAGATTCCTGGTGTCGAAGACGACGATGCCGTGAGTGCGAAGCGCTTCCATCACGCGATGCACCTGGATCGTGCCGGAGGCGCCGAGATCGGGCGCCTTGAAAATAGGTTCATTCGCTTTTGCGCCGGCGTTCTCGAGAACGTCGCCGATACGCACGAAGTCGCCGGAGACGACGACTTCCGCTTTCAGCACCGGCGTTGCGGCCTGCGCGTGCAACGCGAAGGGTGCCGCGGAGGCGATTACCGCGCAGACGATGAGAGCGAAGATTTTTCTATGTGTCATCATTGCTCTCCTCACCGCAGCATGTTCGCGGTGGACTGCAGCATTTCGTCTGCGGCCGAGACGACTTTTGCGTTCATCGAATAGGCGCGCTGTGCCGCGATCAGATCGGAGATTTCGGTGACCGCGTTCACGTTCGCGGTTTCCAATTGCCGCTGGAGCAAGTTGCCGGCGCCATCTGTGCCGGGATTGGAAAGCTGCGGCGTGCCGCTCGATGCGGTTTCGAGATAGAGATTGTCGCCGATCGGTTGCAGACCGTTCTTGTTCACGAAGCGCGAAAGCTGGATCTGGCCGAGTTCGGTCGGCTGGGTCTGGTTGAAGATCGTGACCGAGACCTGACCCGACTGGTTGATCGTGACGCCGGTCGCGTTCGCCGGGATCGTGAGTTGCGGATCGAGCAGATAGCCTTCCGGCGTTACGATGCGGCCCTGATCGTCGCGCTCGAAGGAGCCCGCGCGCGTGTAAGCCGTGCGGCCATCGGGAAGCGTGACACGGAAGAAGCCTTCGCCGCGGATCGCGAGATCGAGATCTTTCTCGGTCATCGTGATGTTGCCTTGGTTCATCACGCGCGGGGTGGAAACCACCTTCACGCCGCCGCCGATGTCGAGACCGGCGGGAAGGCGCGTGCCCTGATCGGACGTGTTCGTGCCGACGCGGCGCAGATTTTGGTACATCAGATCCTGAAACTCTGCGCGCTGCTTCTTGAAGCCGGTCGTGCGCATGTTCGCGATGTTGTTCGAAATAACTTCGACGTTCAGTTCCTGCGCCATCATTCCGGTGGCGGCGGTGTAAAGAGCGCGCATTGTCTATTCTCCCCTAATCTCGTCAGACCTCGGCGAGCTTTTCGATCGCCTTGCGGCGAAGCTCGTCGGTGCGCTGCTGCATGTTGGAAATGTTCGTGTAGGCACGGGTGACTTCGAGCATCCGGTTCATTTCTTTCACCGCATGCACGTTGGATTTTTCGAGTGCGCCTTGCACCGCGCGAGTGGTCGGTGCCGCGAGTTGTGGCGCCTGACTTGTGGGCGCGGACCAGAGGCCGTCGCCCTGCTGCGTGAGTTGGGTGGGATTGGCGAAGTTGACGAGACGCAGCTTGCCGCGGTCGCCGGCCGGCGTGGAAACCGTACCGTCTGCGGCAATCGCGATGTTCGCGTCGTTCGGCTCGAACACGATCGGGCCGCCCTGACCGAGCACGAGATGGCCGTTGTTGGTGACGAGCTGGCCCTGCGGATTGAGATGGAAGTTGCCGGCGCGCGTGTAGCGCTCGCCGTTCTGAGTCTGGATTGCGAAGAAGCCGGGGCCGTCGATCGCAACATCGAGCGGCGCTTCGGTGCGCTGCAACGGTCCCTGGCTGAAATCCTGCAAGGTCGCGCGGTCCATCACGAAAGCGATCCGGCGATCGTTGCCGGGGAAATATTCGTGGCGCGCGGTGGGATCTAGATATTGCTCGAACATCACGGACTCGCCTTTGAAGCCCGTGGTGTTCAGGTTCGCGATGTTGTTTGCGATCACGTCGAGTTCCCGCCGAAGCGAGACCTGCCGTGAAAGTCCAACCAATAGAGCATTGTCCATGTCGTGCTCCCCAAGTCCGGACCGCCGTAACGCTCCCCAGCGGGGTGGTCCGGCCTGTACTCAGCAGGAGCCGTGCCAATACTGTTTATCCAGTAATTTCAATGGCTTGATGTGCTGGAGCACGCCACGGGGCCTGCCGCCCGGCAGCTTCAGCCCGGCAAGAATTGCCGTGCTTTAGATTTCGTTAACCATACCGGCCCTAGCGTTAACCTATGGCTGGACCTGGGAGCGGTTCGGCGTGGGGAGCACGAACATGGCCGAGGCCGCATTGGCGGATGACCTTGCCGACGAAGGCGAAGGCAAGGGACCAGCGCCGGCAAAATCCAAAAAGAAGCTGATGATCTATGCGGGCGGGGGTCTCGGCGTCCTGCTCCTGATCGTCGGCAGCTACTTCATGTTCTTTTCCAGCAAGCCGGTGGAGAAGCCGGAAGCGGCAAAGGCTGTCTACTTCGATCTGCCGGAAATGACGGTGAACCTCTCCGCGAGCAGCGAGCGCCCGCAATATCTGCGCGTGAAAGTCACGCTGGAGATGGCCGACAACGCGGTTCAGGAAGCGGTAAAGATCGCGATGCCGCGCGTGATCGACGCCTTTCAAGTTCATCTGCGCGAACTGCGCGCGGTCGATCTCGAAGGCTCCGCAGGTCTTTACCGCCTTCGCGAAGAGCTGATGCGCAGAATCAATGTCGCGATCGCGCCGTCGAAAATTCGCGCCGTGCTCTTCAAGGAAGTCGTCGTTCAGTGACGATTTGAAATTATGGCTGACACAGAAGCACCCGAGATCGAAGCCAGACCGAACGACAAGGATGTCGCCGCGGATTGGGAGAAGATGGTCGAAGGTACGCCCGGCGACATCGAAACCAAGGTCGCCGTCGAACGCGCGCTGAATCAGGAAGAAATCGACAGTCTGCTCGGTTTCCGCCTCGACGAAATCAATTTCGCCGACCAGAACGGCCTGCGCGCGATCATCGACTCGGCGATGGTCTCTTACGAGCGTTTGCCGATGCTCGAAATCGTTTTCGACCGTCTTGTGCGGTTGATGACGACTTCCCTGCGAAACTTCACATCCGACAACGTCGAAGTTTCGCTCGACCGCATCACGTCGGTTCGCTTCGGCGAATATCTTAATTCGATTCCGCTGCCGACCATCCTCGGCGTCGTGAAAGCGAAAGAGTGGGACAACTTCGGGCTGTTCTCGGTCGAGTCGTCACTCATTTACGCGATGATCGATGTACTGCTCGGTGGACGCCGCGGTACGCATACGGTGCGCGTCGATGGCCGGCCCTACACGACCATCGAAACCGGTCTCGTGAAGCGCATGATGGAGCTCGTGCTTCACGATGCCGAACAGGCGTTCCGGCCGGTATCGCCGGTCAAATTCGAAATCGACCGCATCGAGACCAATCCGAAATTCGCGGCGATCTCGCGTCCGACCAATGCTGCGATCCTCGTGCGGCTCCGCATCGATATGGAAGATCGCGGCGGCTGCGTCGAAATTCTTCTTCCCTACGCGACGATCGAACCGATCCGCGAGTTGTTGCTCCAGAATTTCATGGGCGACAAGTTCGGCCGCGATCCGATCTGGGAAGGCCATCTCGCCACTGAAATCTGGCACGCGAAGATCGAAGTCGACGCCGTGCTTTATGAAGATCAGATGCCGCTTCGCAGGATCATGAACCTCGAAGTCGGCGATACCCTGATGCTGGATGTGCGGCCGGACGCGCTCGTGAAAGTGCGCTGCGGCGACGCCGTGCTTTCCGAGGGCAGGATGGGACGGATCGGCGACCGCGTGGCGGTCAAAGTTGCGAAGCCGCTGCGGCGTTCGAAGACGACAATGGCAATGTTCGAGCAGGCCGGCGCATTGTCGAGCCGGATGGAGGGCGTATGACCGGAACAGCTTACGGGCTCGTGATCGAGACCCTGGTCGCGGTGCTGCTCGGTCTTACGATCGGCTACTGCATCATTCTGAACAAGCGGCTGATACGCCTGCGCGCCGACGAATCCTCGATGCGCGGCACCATCGCAGAACTGATCACCGCTACCGAATTTGCGGAACGCGCAATCAAGAACTTGCGCGAGATCACGCAGCAGACCAACGCGACGCTCGGCGAAGGGTTACGCGCTTCGATCGACGTCACGCGGGATCTCGACGACCAGATCGCGCGCGGTGAAGAAGTACTCGACCGCATCGTGCAGATAGCGGAAGTGGCACAGGCGGCCAAACACCAAGCGCAGCTGGCGCAGGTGAATGTCGAACCGCTTCGCCGTGAAGAGCCGCGTTCACCGACCCGCACCGCGCAGGCCGCGCAGGCGCTTGCACTTCGGCTGCGCGCAGCCGCGGCCGGTCAGGCCGCGTAGGACACCATGACCCGCCTTCGGCTTATCCCGGTCGTTATTTTCGCGGCGGCGGCTCTCCTTATCATCAAGGGGATGGGAATCCTTTCGACTGCGCGTGCACCGCAGATCATGACGGTGGCATCGACGCCGGCGCCGGTCGCGCAAAACGTGCCCGAGACCGATCTCGAATTCACGGCCGCCGCGCCGAAGAAAGAAGAGCAGCCGAAAAAAGAAGAGCCGCAGTTGCCGATGGCGCCTGCGCGCGCACCGGAAACTCCGGCCGGCATCAATGTCAGCGTTCCCGGCGACGCTTCGCCCGCACAGAAGGCGCTCCTCGAGCGGCTGCAGGAGCGCCGCAAGGAACTCGAAGCCAGGGCGCGCGATCTCGAATTGCGCGAAAACCTCATCAAGGAAGCCGAGCAGCGTCTCGAAGCGCGCATGAACGAGTTGCGTACGCTGGAAAATCCTGCGACCGCCGAAAACACTGCCGACAATCCGAAGATGAAAAACCTCGTCGTCATGTATGAAGGCATGAAGCCTAAAGAGGCCGCGCGCATCTTCGAAAAGCTCGATGTGGTGGTGCTCGTGGGCATCGCGAAGGCGATGAAGCCCGGGAAGCTTGCCGAAGTGCTTGCCGTCATGACGCCGGATGCTGCGCAGAAGCTGACCGTCGAACTTGCCCGCGGCGTTTCACCGGATCGGGCGACGCCGCCATCCGATCTGCCGCGCGTCAATTTGCCAATGCAGCCCAAGCAACAGCCGCAGGCCAACGCGCAGCAGAAGCAGACGCCGCCCACGCGGTAAGGTTTCGTTAAGAAACCGGGTTCGCTAATCCCCCATTAACGCTGTTTGCCTAGGGTTCCGGCAACGAAGTCGAGTTGCGGACTCACATATTATGTTTGCGTTCTTGCGGAGAAACGGGCGCGCGCTCTTGGTAACGCTCGGCGCGCTGGCATGGGCGGCCTTGCCGTTCGCCGCATTCTCGCAGCCGCGGCCACAACAAGCCGAAACCGAACTCACGGCCTCGCTCGAAAACGGTTTCGCGCGGCTTATCTTCTCGTTCCCGGAAGAATTGAAGGCCGACGTCCAACTCGCGAACAACGTGCTGGTCATTCGTTTTGCGAAGCCGGTGCGCGTTTCGGTCGATCGCGTGCAGGGCCAGTTCAAGGAATTCGTGCAGGCTGCTCGCACCGATCCTGACGGCAGCGCGGTCCGCATCGCATTCTCGCAAAAGATCACCGTCAACACGATGGAGGCGGGCGAAAAGCTGTTCGTCGATCTTCTGCCGGAAAGCTGGACCGGGCTGCCGCCCGGCTTGCCGCAGGAAGTGGTCGATGAACTTGCAAAGCGCGCGCGCGAAGCAGAACGCAGAGCACGCATCGAGCAAGTGCAGCCGCGCGTATGGCAGCCGGTAAAGCTGCGCTTCGGCGAAGCGCCGGGCTTCTCGCGGTTCGCGTTCACGATCAGCGAGCCGATGCCGATCACGGCGTCGCAGGACGGGCAGGAACTCAAGATCACCTTCAATGCACCGGTGAAGGTCGATTTCGGCGACGCGCGGGCGTCATTGCCTTCGAGCGTGGTATCGCTCGACGCGGATTACGCAGAAGGTATCGCCATCGTCCGCCTCGTAATCGCGCCGAATACGACGCTGCGGCATTTCCGCGAAGCGAACGCATTCGTTGCCGACGTAACGCCCGGTGCGCCGGCGAAGCCCGAACAGTTGCAGGCCGACCTGCAGCAGCCGAAGCCGCAGCACGAAGCGCAGGCTGAGACACAGCCGCAAACGCCGTCCCCCGATAAACTGGCGCAGGTGGAGCCACCCGCCGCTGCGCAACAAACGCCGCCTGTCGCTGAAGCCGTTAAGCCTGAACCGCCTGCTGCAACTGTGCGTGAGCCGCTCACCAGCGAAGTGCAGGCGAGTGTTGCGCTCGCGCCGAACGGCGTTCGTATCCATTTTCCGTTCCAGGAGCCGATCGCTTCTGCCGTGTTTCGTCGCGGCGACCGGATCTGGATGGTGTTTGACACCAAACGCGGAATCAATGTCAGCGAATTGCTCGCCGACCGTACCCGCAGCTTTTCCGATGTGTCCGTCACCGACACCGAACACGGCAAGGTCGTACGCCTGAAGCTGAAAGGCGGGTGGCTTACGAGTGCGGAGTCCGACGGTCAGAACTGGACCGTGCATTTCGGCGATGCGGTGGTCGGCGTAAGCCGTCCCTTGATCGTGCGCCGCATGACGGAAGAAAATGGCGCAATCCTCGCGGTACCGCTCGACGGTGCGGCGGAGGGCAAAGTTCATCGCGTCGATGACCCAGAGATCGGCGACGAACTCCGGATCGTCACCGCGCTCGCGCCGGTTCGTGGCGTTCTGCGCTCGCAGGATTTTCTTGAATTCAAATTGCTGCCCTCCGCGCATGGCGTAGCGCTGCAGCCGCTTGCCGACGATCTTAGTCTTTTGCCCAAGGCCGATCATGTGTTGATCGGGCGGCCGAAAGGACTTTCGCTCTCGACAGCCCCGCGCGCCCCGCACGCGCGGCCCGACCGCAACGTCACTTCATCGCCGCTGGATGCGACGCTCTGGGAAGCTGAACGCAATCGCCGCTTCCGGGCGCGTGAATCCGAAATCCTGACCGTGACCGCGGAAGCGCCCGCGAACCAGCGGCAGGATTCTCGCATGATGTTGGCGACCTTCTATCTCGCGCATGGACTCGCAACCGAAGCGAAGGGCGCACTCGACTCGATCGTTCGCGAAGACGCCAAAGCCCCGGTCAGCGGCCGCTTCTATATTTTGCGAGGCTTGAGCGAGTTGAAGATCGGCCGTCCGGCCAAGGCGCTCGAAAATCTTTCCCATAGCGAAGTCAAGGATTCGCAGGACGCCGCACTCCTGCGCGCTGCGGCTTATGCCGAACTATCCGCCTGGACGGAAACACGCGAGAATTTCCGCGCTGGGGCTGCGAGCCTGAAACTGCTTCCCGTCGATCTGCAGCGCAGCGTATTGCTCGCGGCACTACGCGCCGCTGTCGAGGTCCGCGACTTCTCGGAAGCCGGCCGCCTGATGAACGAACTCGATGGCACCGAAGTGCCCGAAGAAATGAAAGCGCAATTCGCAGCACTCGCAGGCCGGGTCGCGGAAGGCTTGGGTCGCATTGACCGCGCTGAAAGCTTCTTTGAAACCGCGGCGAAATCGACCGAAGGTCCGGCGGCCGCGGAAGCGCGTTACAAGCAGGTCGAACTGAAACTTGCGCGCGGCGAATATAATCGGCCGAAGGCAATCGACCGGCTGGAGGCGCTGTCTTTCGTCTGGCGCGGCGACCGCATCGAACTGGAGGCGAACCGTCTCCTTGCGCGGCTTTATGTTGAAGAAGCGCGCTATCGCGACGCCTTCCGTCTGCTCGACGCCGCACTCCTTTCGCAGCCGAACGTTCCGGTCACGCGCACGTTCCAGAACGAAATGGCCGTGGTGTTCGAGGATCTGTTTCTCTCGGGCAAGGCAGATGCGCTGCCGCCAATCGACGCGCTCGCGCTCTATTACGATTTCTCGAAACTGACGCCGGTCGGCAGGCGCGGCGACGAATTGATCCGCCGCCTGTCCGAGCGTCTGGTCGCGGTCGATCTGCTCGATCAGGCGTCCGAACTATTGGAGCATCAGGTTCAGTTCAGGCTTACAGGTGCCGCCAAGGCACAGGTCGCGACGCGGCTTGCGATCGTGCATCTGATGAACCGCAAGCCGCAAAAGGCGGTCGCCATTCTCGGCGCTACGCGGCTCGCGGATCTGCCGCAGGATATGCGGGAGCAGCGCCTGTTGCTTGAGTCGCGCGCGCTGATGGCTTCCAACCGTTTCGATCAGGCGCTCGACGTGCTTGCGAGTCTGAAAGGCCCCGAAGTCGATCGCCAGCGCGGCGATATTCTGTGGGCTGCGAAGCGCTGGCGTCAGGCGGGCGAAACGATCGAACTGATGTTCGGCGAGCGCTGGAAGGAAGAAGAGCCGCTCAACGAAATCGAACGCCACGACGTATTGCGCGCGGGCCTTGCCTTTGCGCTGGCGGGCGAGGCGCTAAGCCTTACGCGGCTGCGCGAGAAATTCGGAACGAAGATGGATGGCGCGCCCGAGAAAGCGGCGTTCGATCAGATCGCGGCCAATCCGAACCCGCGCGCGATCGGTGCGGCGACCAAGCTGCTCGCGAATGTCGACTCACTCGCCGTATTTTTGAAAATGTATCAGGCAAAATTCCCGACGGCGCAGATGCCGACGCCGCCCGAGCAACTCACTGCGCGCTAATCGCAATCCTCATCCTGAGGAGCCGAGCGTAGCGAGGCGTCTCGAAGGATGATTTCATAGTTCGAGACGCGATGCATTCGCATCGCTCCTCACCATGAGGTTTTCTACGTCCCGAAGCTCTGCACGAGCGAGCCGGCAACCAGGCTCCAGCCGTCCACCAGCACGAAAAAGATCAGCTTGAACGGCAGTGACACGATCACGGGCGGCAGCATCATCATGCCCATCGACATCAGCACCGAAGCGATCACGAGGTCGATGACGAGAAACGGCACGAAGAGAAGAAAACCGATCTCGAAAGCGCGGCGCAGTTCCGAAATCATGAAAGCCGGAACGAGAATACGGAGCGATGTCGCTTCCGGCGTTTCAGGTTTTGCTTCGCGCGAAAGATCGATGAAGAGCGCCAGATCTTTCTCGCGCACGTTCTTCAGCATGAAGGCGCGGAATGGCTCAGAGGCTTTTTCGAAGGCGGCTTGCGGCTGCATTTCGCCGGCGAGTACCGGCTTCACGGCGGTGTCGTAAGCAGTCTGGAAGGCCGGGCCCATCACGAAGGCCGTGAGAAAGAGTGCAAGACTTACGACCACCGCATTCGGCGGTGCCGTCTGCAGGCCGATTGCCGTGCGCAGCAGCGAGAGCACCACGACGATACGCGTGAAACTCGTCACCATCACGAGGATCGCAGGCGCGAGCGAAAGAATGGTGATGAGCGCGACGAGTTGAACCACGCGCTCGGTGACGCCGGTGCCAGTGCCGAAGTTTACGCTGATATCCTGCGCGCTCACGTTGCCTGCGGTGGCAACGAGGAGGGCGAAGGAGAGTAACGCTACGGCATGGCTGCGCTTCATCTCTTATCTTTTCTTGTCTTGTCCGAGCAGGCTCGCCATTTCGGCTTCCAAGCTGTCGAACGGGTTTGGCGCATCCTGCTTCGGTTGCGGCGAAAGGCTGGGTTGGGCGACGGCCGGAGCAGGAGCCGCGGGCATCGCGCGGGTCTGCGGCATCGGCGGAGCAGGGCGCGGGGCAGGCGGCGGTGTGCGCTGCTCGGGCGCGCGCGGTGCAGGCGCGGAAGCAGGCTTGCGCAGCGCCGCTTCCATTTTCTGCTGCATGTCGGCGTAATTTGAATCGGCTCGCGCCGGCGCAGCAGCAGGTACGGGCGGTTGTACCGGAGCGGCAGCCGAAGGATGTGCGACTGCGCGCGGCGGCAAGGGCGGAGGCGGCGAATAGGCAGCCGGTTCCCGCTGCGGTTCAGGCCGCAGCGATGGCGCAAGCGAAAGATCGTCGATCGGTTCGGGCTGCGGTTGCGGACGCGGCGTGCGTTGCATTGGCTCGCGCTGCATGGGTTCGCGCTCGACACGCTCGCGGGGCGGGCGCTGCGCGGGAGTCCGGACCGGAGGCTGCGACGCCGGTTCTTCGTAAGTGGGTTCGGGCAGCAGCGCGTTCTCGAAGGCTTCGAGTTCCTGCTGGGGGAGGCCGCGCGGACGGCGCTCCGCCTGGCCCGTCATCGGGCCGGCGCGGTTGATGTTGGTTTCGACCACGACGTCGGAAGGGCCGCCGATCAGGAGCAGATGTTCGGAGTTATCGCGGCGGATCAGCACCAGACGGCGCTTCGCATCGACGACCGCGGAATCCAGCACCGCCAGCCGGGGCTGCCGGTTCCGGCCACCGCCCGAGGAGGGCATCCGGTTGCCGCCGAAGCGCTTCAGGATAAGCGCGGTAATGCCGATGAGCGCCAGCACCAGCACAAAGGCAATTCCGAATTTCGCGGCTGTGCCGAGCTGTGCGCCGAAGAGATTGTCCAACATCTAGAGGCCCCTTCCTTAACGGGCCGGGCAAAAAATGCCGCCCATATACCTAATAAAGCGTTAACGCCGGTTAACGAAAAGCAGGAAAATCAAGGCATTCGGAGGGCCGGGACCTGTTTCCGGCGATGGCGGCGGGGCGTCTTAACCACGCGTTAACCATAAGCCCGGCAACACTTGCCTATCGGGCCACCCATGCGCCCGGCGGATTCTCGTCATGGCCGTCACCGAACTCCCGCTTTTCTCGATGCTGAAGACCCGCATGCGCTGGCTGGAAACGCGCCAGCGGCTGCTTGCGGAAAACGTCGCCAACGCAGAGACGCCCGGCTATCGCGGGCGCGACCTAAAGGCGCTCGATTTCACACGCCAGCTTCAGGCCGCGACCTCGGTACAGATGGTTTCGACCAACTCCGGCCATCTCGCCGGCACCGCGCAAACCGACCCCAGTTTTCAGGCCGACCGCAACCAGGCCTTCGAGACCTCGCCGCGCGGCAACTCCGTATCGCTCGAAGAAGAGATGATGCGGATCGCGCAGAACCAAATGGATCACCAGACCGCGGCGACGCTCTATTCGCGCTCGCTCGGGTTGATCAAAACCGCCATCGGCAGGAAGTGAGGCTGATACATGGACTTCATGCGCTCCATCTTCATCGCCGCGACGGGACTGCGGGCGCAGTCGAGCCGCATGCGCATCATCTCGGAGAATATCGCGAACGCCAATTCCACAGCGCAGACGCCGAATGCCGATCCCTACCGGCGCCGGGTGCCGACCTTCAACACGAGCTTCGATCGCGAATTGCAGGCGACCGTCGTTTCTATGGGCAACGTGCGGACCGACCAATCCGAATTCTCCGTCAGAAACGAACCGGGTCATCCGGCCGCGGACGCCGCAGGCAATGTCAGATACCCGAACGTCAACGCGCTGATCGAAACCGTCGACATGCGCGAGGCGCAGCGGTCCTATGAGGCGAACCTGAACGTGATTTCCGCCACGCGCCGCATGATCGCGCGCACCATCGAAATTCTCAGAGCTTGAAACAGGGGCACGCATAAATGAGCACGCCTTCAATTGCCGCAAATGCCTATGCAGCGCTGCAACGCGCGGCAAACGGCCCGACCAAGACGAGCACGCAGAACAACGGCTTCGGCCAGATGCTGCAGAACGTACTTGGCGACCTGACGAACAAGGGCGCGCAGATGGATGCGAAGGCGCTCGCCGCCGCGAACGGCAAAGGCGATCTGGTCGATGTCGTGACCGCGGTCGCCGAAACCGAAGTCGCGGTCGAGACGCTGGTCTCGGTGCGCGACCGGATGATTCAGTCCTACGAAGAAATCATGCGGATGCCGATCTGATGAATGGCGCAGAAGTATTGGACGTCGCACGCGACGGCATCTGGACGCTGCTTTGGGTCGCGGCGCCTTTGATGATCGTGGCGCTTGTCGTCGGTGTCGCGATTTCGCTGGTGCAGGCACTTACGCAAATTCAGGAAATGACGCTCGTCTTCGTGCCGAAGATCATCGCGATCTTCGTCGCGCTGATGGTGGCGCTGCCTTTCATGGGCGATCTCATGAACGGCTATATGGGCCGCATCGCGAGCCGCATCATTTCCGGGTAAGGCCGGAAGGCGCTGTGACAGTAAACATCTCTTTCCTTCCGGCGCTCGCCGTCACTTTCATTCTCATGTTCGCGCGGCTCGGCACGATGACCATGCTCATGCCTGGCATCGGCGAGCGCGGCATTCCCATGCGGATTCGGCTCGTGATCGCGTTGATGCTGACGCTGGTGATGCTGCCGATCTATCGCAGCAATTACCCGACCGTGCCGATGGCAAATTTCGGTCCGATCGCCGCTTTGCTCATTCAGGAAATGATCATCGGCGCGGTGCTCGGAATGACCGCGCGGCTCACGCTGTCCGCGCTCGAAGTCGCAGGCGCGACGATTGCGAACCAGATGGGTTTAGGCTTTGCGACCGCGGTCGATCCGAACCAGGGCCAGCAGGGCATCCTGATCGGCAATCTGCTTGCGATGCTCGGCGTCGCGTTGATTTTCGCGACCGACATGCATCACCTCGCAATCGGCGCGCTCGATCATAGCTACACATTGTTTAAACCCGGCGAATTTTTGCCGACGACCGATGTCACGCAACTGATGCTGACGATCGTGTCGAGCGCTTTCAAGATCGGCGTGCAGTTGTCGGCGCCGTTTCTCGTTTTCGGTCTTCTGTTCAATCTGGGTCTCGGCATTCTCGCGCGCCTGATGCCGCAGTTGCAGGTGTTTTTCCTAGGCCTGCCGATCTCGATCATGATCGGCTTTGCGATGCTTGCGGCTTTTATAGGTGCGGTGATGCTCGGTTTCCTCGGGCATCTCGAAGCCGTGCTGCTCGGCATAGTGCGATAGGGGAGCGCGATGGCCGAAAGCGAAGGGCAAGATACCGAAAAGTCAGAAGACCCAACCGCGAAACGGCTGGAAGACGCGATCAAGCGTGGCGACGTTGCGAAGAGTCAGGAGGTCAACACCTGGTTCTTGTTGCTCGGCGCGACACTCGCGATGTTCATGTTCGGCGGTCCGGCTGCGAACCAGCTTGCAATCGCATTTCGCGATGTGTTGGGTAATCTGCATCTTGCAACCGATCCCAGTCTGGTTACGCGCGCGATCATCCGGCTGTTTCTGCAGGTATTGACGGCAATCGGTCCGGTGATGGCCGTCCTCGTACTTGCGGCGATCGCTGGCAACGTCATTCAGCATCGTTTGCTTTGGACCACCGAACCGCTCGCGCCGAAACTCAACCGTGTTTCGCTGGCCGGCGGCTTTCAGCGTATTTTCGGCAAACAGGCATTCGTCCAGTTCGGCAAAGGTCTCGTAAAGCTTGCGATCGTCGGCAGCGTGATCTACGTGATCGGCTCGTCCGAAGTCGAGCGCATGGGATTGCTGATCGACGGCGAGCTCGCGCTTACTGTCGGCGTCACGATGATCCTTGCGCTGAAGATCATGGCCGCGGTGACTGCAATCATGGCTCTCGTCGCGGCGGCAGATTATCTCTGGCAGCGGCATAGCTGGTACGAACGGCAGCGCATGTCGGTCCGCGAAGTGCGTGAGGAATACAAAGAGCAGGAAGGCGATCCGACGATCAAGGCGAAGCTGCGCCAGATCCGCCAGAACCGCTCGCGCAAGCGCATGATGTCGGAAGTGCCGGACGCGACCGTGGTCGTGATGAACCCGACTCACTTCGCCGTTGCGCTGAAATATGAGCAGGGCATGGGCGCGCCGATCTGCGTCGCCAAGGGCCAGGACAATATCGCGCTTAAAATCCGCGAAGTCGCTTACCGGCATGCAATTCCGGTGGTGCAGAACCCGCCGCTTGCGCGCGCTCTCTTCAAGTCGGTCGAGATCGAGCAGGAAGTTCCGGTCGAGCACTACAAGGCGGTGGCCGAGGTCATCGGCTACGTCATGAAGCTGCGCAATTCCGCCCGTAAGGGCGGTCTCAGGGGTTAAACTTGCGAAGCGAAGGTGTTCTCAGGCAAACCGGTGGAGCGGAAAGCGGGATTTCGCGGGAGACGGCGCAAATGACGCCCCACGACGACGAAGCTACCGGTGTCGACCGCATCCCGGCCACGGGCTCGATCGGGCTTGTGATCGTTGTCGCCTTCGCGCTGGTTTCGACCGCCGTTTTTCTTCTTTTTCTCGGGCGCGATGACGCTGATCCCTACATTGTCGCCGTGCTTGCCGCGCTTGCCGTCATCGGCGTGTTCGCGCTCTTCTCTTATGCGTCGGGCGTGATCGAATTTGCAGGCCGCGCGAACAGAAACGATCTCACCAAGGCGCTTGCGGATTCAGGCAACGAGGGCGTTTCGATTGTCGATCCGTCAGGGCGCGTACTTTACGCGAACCGTGCTTATCTGGAATTGACTGGCGCAGAACATCCCGATGACGTGCGTCCGGTCGAGCGTCTCTTCACCAGCGATCCCACCGTCGCCGACGCGATCTACCGGCTCGCGCAGGCGGTGCAGTCTGGCCGCTCGCACTCCGAAGAAATCCGCGTGCCGAACGCCGAAGGAAGCGGTGCGCGCTGGTTTCGTATCCGTTCGCGCCCGCTCGGCGCCAAGGGCCGTCAGGCCAAGACCGCAGCCTGGACGATTGCGGACATCACGCGTGACCGCGAAAAGCAGGAAAGCACGTTCCAGTCGCTGCAACATGCGATCGATTTTCTGGATCATGCGCCGGCGGGATTTTTCTCCTCGGACGCAAAGGGCCGTGTCAGCTATCTCAACACGACGCTTGCAGGCTGGCTTGGCTATGACATCGCGGAGATCGGTGCCGACGGCTTGAAGATCACCGATCTCGTGCAGGGCACGAGTGCAGCACTTCTGACAAACATGTCGCCGACGCCGGGCGAAGTGCGGACCGAAGTGCTCGACATCGATCTGCGCAAGAAGAACGGCAGCAGCCTGCCGGTGCGGCTCATGCACCGCGTCGCGTTCGCATCAGACGGCACGCCCGGTGCGTCGCGCACGCTCGTGCTTTCGCGCGCGAAGACCGACGATAAGCCGGATGCGCTGCGCGCTGCCGAAATCCGTTTCGCGCGCTTCTTCCATAATTCTCCCGCGGCGATTGCGACCGTGGATCGCGCGGGCCGGATCATCAATTCCAATGCGACGTTTGCGCGGCTGTTCGGCTCGGCGGCCGACGACAAGGGCGCGCGGCAGACGGTCTTCTCCTTCGTCTCGCAAGGCGACCGCGCAAAACTGGAAGCGCTTCTGCGCGGCGTGGTCGAGAACAAGGCGGCACCCTACGAAATCGAACTGCCGCTCGAAGGCAGGGAAGGACGCTTCGCGCGCTTCTTCGTGACGCCGGTCGAGGACGATACCGTCGAGGCTGAAGAAGCTGCGATCGTGCATGCGATCGACACCAGCGAAGAAAAGAAGTTGGAGCTTTCTTTTGCGCAGGCACAGAAGATGCAGGCCATCGGCGAGTTTGCTGGCTTCATCGCGCACGACTTCAATAACGTGCTGACCACGATGATCGGCAATGCGAGTCTGTTGCTCGTGAAAGTCCGGCCGACCGATCCGGGATTCCAGGAACTCAATCAAATCCGCCAATACGGCACGCGCGCCGCAGCGCTCGTGCGGCAATTGCTTGCTTTCGCGCGGCGCGAAACGCTCGTTCCGGAAATGCTTCACGTCGGCGACGTAATCTCGGATCTCGCGAACGGCCTGATGCGCCGCGTCGCCACCGAAAAGGTGAAGCTGGAGACGACTTACGCGCGCGATCTGTGGCCGGTGAAGGCGGACATCAACCAATTCGAGCGTGTGCTCATCAATCTCGCGGCCAACGCGCGCGATGCGATGCCGAATGGCGGCACGCTGAAAATCCGCACTGCGAATATCTCGCCGGATGAATCGCAGAAATTCAAATACGAAGGCATGCCGGCCGCCGAGTATGTGATGATCGAAGTCGCCGACAACGGCAGCGGCATTGCGCCCGACGCGATCGGAAAAATCTTCGAGCCGTTCTTCACGACGAAAGACAAGAACAAGGGAACCGGCCTCGGCCTTGCCGCCGTTTACGGCATTGTGAAGCAATCGGGCGGTTACATCTACGTCGACAGCGAACTGGAGAAGGGTGCGACTTTCCGCATTTTCCTGCCGCGCTATATTCCGAGCGAGAACGAAACGATTGCCGCGCGCGATGCAGCGGCGGCGAAAGTTGCGGCAGATGCGAAGCCCGTCAATCTTACCGGCCGCGGCACCGTGTTGCTCGTCGAAGACGAGGACGGGGTGCGCCGCTTCGCAAACCATGCGCTGACGATGCGCGGTTTCACCGTGCTAGAGGCGGCCGACGGCGAGCAGGGACTTGAGATCGCAAAGCGGGAAGACGGCAACATCGACATTATCGTTTCCGACGTGATGATGCCGGTCATGGACGGCCCGACCATGCTGAAGGAAATCCGCAAAGCCAATCTGAAGAAGACGAAAGTCATCTTCGCGTCGGGCTATTCGGAAGGGCTTGCCGATCAACTGCCGGGCGAAGAATTCAGCTTCCTGCCGAAGCCCTTCGATCTCGTGGGTCTCGTGAAGGCCGTGAAGGAAGAGTTGCAGCAGAATTAGTTGCGCAGCGCTTCCTCGACGAAATCCAGCCGGTCCTGTCCAAAGAACATCTTGTCACCGATGAAGAAGGTCGGCGCACCGAATACACCGCGCGAAACGGCTTCTTCCGTGTTCGCACGAAGCGCATCTTTCACGCTCTGGTCTTCGATTGCGGCAAGCATCTGCTTCGGCTCGAAGCCTGCTTTCGCAAGCACGGTACCGACGGTCTGCGGGTCGTTCATGTTCTGCGGCTCGACCCACATCGCGTGGAAGACAGCGTCGGCATAAGGCGCGAGGCGGTTTTCCTTCTGCATTGCAACCGCGCCGCGCATCAGCATCATGGTATTCACCGGAAACCACGGGTTGCGCTCATAGGGCACGCCGTAACGGCGCGCGAAAGCCTTGAGGTCGCCGTCCATCCATTTCGACTTCGCCTTGATGAAAGCAGGCGACTGGTTGCCGGTCGCCTTGAACACGCCACCGAGCAGCATCGGCCGATAGACGATTTCCGCGCCGGTGCGGCTTGCGATCACCGGCATCTGGGTATGCGCGAGATAGGTGGTCGGGCTGCCAAAATCGAAAAAGAACTCCAGACGCTTCAAGACTTCCTCCCGCGCATGGCTGCTTTTACAGCGCCTTGATTGACAGGCTCCCGCGCGGGAGGTGACGCTGTCAAGAAACGCGAGGACGAGTATGGCCGATAAAGTTGCGTTGGTGATCGGCGCAGGAGACGCGACCGGCGGCGCGATTGCCCGCCGCTTTGCGAAAGAAGGCTATGTCGCCTGTGTCACGAGAAGGCACGCCGACAAGCTGGAGCCGCTCGTCAAACACATCGAAGCGGAAGGCGGCAAGGCGCGCGGTTTCGGCACCGATGCGCGCAAGGAAGAGCAGGTGGCCGCGCTCTTCGAGGAGATCGAGCGCGACATCGGCACGATCGAAGTCGCGGTCTACAACATCGGCGCGAATGTGCGCTTTCCGATCCGTGAGACGACTTCGCGTGTTTTCTTCAAGGTCTGGGAAATGGCTTGCTTCGGCGGTTTCCTGATGGGCCGCGAGGCGGCGAAAGTCATGGTGCCGCGGAAGCGCGGTACGATCATTTTCACAGGTGCGACGGCGAGCGTTCGCGGCTCATCCGGATTTTCGGCATTCGCTGCCGGCAAACATGCGTTGCGCGCGGTCGCGCAGAGCATGGCACGCGAACTGGGGCCAGAAGGCATTCATGTCGCGCACACCATCATCGACGGCGCGATCGATACGGCTTTCATCCGGGAAATGTTTCCGGAGCGCTACAAGCTGAAAGAGCGGGACGGCATTCTCGACCCGGATCAGATTGCAGAGAATTACTGGTATCTGCATAACCAGCATCGCAGCGCCTGGACGCATGAAATGGATCTGCGTCCGTGGATCGAGAAGTGGTAATAGACGTTTATGGATCGCAGCGACTTCTGGCACTTCACCCCGTTCCGCGTCCGCTATTACGAAGCGGATGCGCAGGGCATTTTATTCAACGCGAATTATCTCGCTTATTTCGACACCTGCATTGTCGAATATCTGCGCGACCTGCCGTTCGACTGGATCGACGAGAAAGCAAAACACAATACGGATTTTCATACCGTGCGTGCGCTGGTCGAGTATGCAACGCCCGTTCGCTATGATGAAGAGATCGAGATCGGCACGAAGATCGAGAAGCTTGGCCGCTCGTCGATGACGTTCAAGTTTGCGATCTTCGGTAAGGGGGAAAGCAACGTCCGCTCGACCGGGGAGGTTGTGTGGGTGAATGCGGATCAGGCTGCGCACAAGTCCGCGCCGCTGCCCACCGAATTGCGCGAGCGCGTCGCGAAGAAAGAAAAATTAGCCGAGCCGGTTTAGCGCAGCACGAAAAGCCCCGTGAAGGGCTTTTCGCTGGCCCGGCGGACTTATTATTTAGTCGTAAACGCAGACCTTCGACTGGCGCGCACCGAGTTCGGCGTCCGCACGAGTGCGGAAAATGCCGAGATCGAGCACGATGCCGGTGGACGGCCGTTCGGTGACATAGGTGCAGCGCTTCGTCTGCGGATCCTGAATCACGTAATAGCGTTCTTCGACGATCGTGGTCTGGGCGAGGGCCGGAACAGCAATAGCCGCGATCGCACCAGCAAGAATCAACTTGCGCATGGAACCTCTCCTGTGGGTTTGCACAAACGTAGAAGTGCGAAACCGGACGTTGGTTCCCGGAAAACAATCAGCGGGCTGCGAGTTCCGCGGCGCGCCCCTTGTTGCCGATGAAGACGACCTTGTCTTTCTTGCAGTCGAATTTCTGCGCGAGTTCGTCGGCGGCTTTCTGCGCAAGCGCATTCGGATTTTCATTCGCGCGTACGTCAATATAGGCGACGTGGCATGAAGCGCCGGGCGGGGTGCGCGTAACGACAAGCAGGCCGACCGTTTTCGGGCGGCTGTCTTTATCGAGATCGGCATTGTCCGCGATCAACCAGCGCTGGATCGTCGCGAACGGCTTTTTCGTCTTCGCATCCAGACGCCATTCGAGATTGTCGTGCACGGAGTTGAACGGCGCAAAGCCCTGACCGAATGAGGGCTGGTCTTTCGCGTGCAGGCGGTTGAATCCGATCGCGACCGTCGTGCGCAGATCGTCCTCGCCGACGACAACGGAATAACCAGGCAGGCCCTTGCAATCGAACGTTGCTGCGATCTCGTCGCCCGAGACTTTCACGGTTTCGAATTTCACGCAGCCTTTAGTCGCGACCGAAGTATAGAGCGAGGAGTTCTGCTGCGCGGAAGCCGGTGACGTCGCGGCAATCACCGCTTGGACAGTCAGCAGAAAAGCGCAGAGCAGGTTGGCGCGCATCGGCTTGTTCCTTTTCTTGTTGCCATCCATCCTACCGCAGGAGCGGGTGCGCCGGCTTCACGAGCGCGCGAGTTAAAAAAGGGGCGGGGAGATGAAACTCGAGGGTGGATGTTATTGCGGCAGCCTGCGCTACGCAGCGGAAGGCAAGGCGATGATGAAGGCGCAATGCCATTGCCGCGAATGCCAGTATATCTCGGGCGGCGCGCCGAACTTCTTCATGGTGCTGCCGGCCGAGGGCTTCGCCTATACCAAAGGTGTGCCGAAGCAGTTCACCCGCAACGATCTCGAAGACAAAGCGGTGACGCGCGAATTCTGCGCCGACTGCGGTACGCATATCCTGACGAGAAAGCCGGGGCTCGCCGCCGTGATCCTGAAAGTCGGCACCCTCGACGATCCGGCGGGTGCTTTCACGCCAAAGATGGCGATCTACACGGTCGACAAGCAGCCGTTTCACCTGATCGCAGAGGGATTGCCGGCCTTCGAGCGGTTGCCTGAGCGGTAAAGAATCGACTCGCTCGACTCGTGGGAGGATTGGTGGCTGAGAACGGCGTTTGCAACCGCCACGCGTTAAGAAACCGCTAACCATAGGGGTTCTTGACCCTCCACAGCCCAATTAGAACGTATTGCGGGTAGTGGGTCAGTTTGAAAAAGGCGGGGATGGAACTTGCTTCCGGCGACAGGCATTAAATGCCTCGTAAAAGCCAGCAAGGGAGCAAGCCATGCAAGCCCAGCCAGCCAATGCGCCCGCACCCGTAACCTGTCCCAATTGCGGGAAAACAATGCGAGTCCGCGTGCATAGTCCGCAGCAATCGATTCTTATTTGCGCACATTGCAATCATCGCGAAACGGAAGAAAGCTAGCGCTAAAGGTCAGAAACGCCCATGTTTGACGGTATGCCGAAGACCCCCAAGCGCCCTCGCGATCCTAACCAGCTAGGCAAGTCGATTATCGACATTGCCACCGGCAATGCTCAGCCCGATCTAGCGGACAACGGGAAGGACCCTGCGGCGGTCGCGCTAGGGAAGAAGGGTGGGACGGCTAGGGCTAAGTCGCTGTCTTCGGAGCATCGGTCCCAGATCGCGAAGAAGGCTGCTGAGAAGCGATGGAAGAAGGTTTAACGCGAATATTCATTACACCGCATACCCGCTCTTCCTCGCCGTACTTAGCCATCAGATATGACATGCCTTCTGTTGGCATTTGCAAATTGGCTGCTACGGCTGAAAAAACAAATCCCACATGCGGAAGGCCGCTTTTTCGATTTTCTACTTGAGCGTTCTCCACCTCCTTTTGGGAGATGGTCCCTAGTGATTGTTCAGTTCCATTTGGAAATCTAAGGACGGCTGAAATATTTTTGGCCGGTAATGAAAGCGGTACGTGAACGCGTATCGTGAAGGCTAACTTAGCTAGACCGATTGGAACGCTAGGGACATTTAAATGATCCTGGTGGACGCCAATTATGGAAGCCGTTCCGCCGACTTCTTGTCTGAAATCGTCGCTAACAAATCCAATTGCCTGCCAATCTGGCATCACAATATCCGTGCAACTTTAAATGGTTCAGTAGTAGTCGCGGTTCCTGTACCGCCTGTAGTTGGCGCAGGCTCACTTCCGCGATAATTATCGTTAGCCGAGTAGTTTTCACACTCCGGCGCTCTACGAACCTCAAAATGAGGTTCCCAGCCGATTGCCCACAAAAGTTCTCCGATCCGTCGAGCCGAGATATTTTCCAAACCTTGGACTTCTCGATTTATAACTGATCGGCTAGTGCCTATTTTCTCTGCGATAGACTGTTGAGTGAGCTTGCGAATTTTCTTTTCTGCGATCAGAGCGCGTCGAATTTCGTTTGTTACGCGAGTCAGAAAATCAGACCCAGCTCGTGACTTTTCATCCAGAAGATTCAGTTCAAACGAGTTCATCGAAGTCTCCAGTCGCAAATTTGGGCCCATCAAGTGGGAGCAAATGACGCGCAGCAACCACTGCCTTCACGTCGTCGGCATAATTCTTCGTTTTAGTCGGTTCTTTGTAGTCGTCAGCATAGCCACCGCAGAGAGCGATAAAGGCCTTGGGTTGGTAGACCCACCCAAATAGGCGCAGGTCGGCAGTTTTCATCTCCCAAACATGCTTGTCGTGCGGCAGCATGTCGTTGAACATTCGCTCGTGAACGATTGTAGCTCCCGACATCCACTGTCGGAGACGCTGTTCTAATTGCTCTTTGGGGGAAAGCGGACTCTGGCAACGTCCAGTAGTCATGTTGGGCACGTCTTTCCTCATCCAGTCCAAACAGAGTGGAAAGGCATAGAACTTCCTCTCGTGAAACTCTCCGCGCCTAAGAGGGACGGTAACGCGGATAATCACCTTATCTTCCAGTAATTTATCAAAAGTAGGCATTTAGGTCAACATTTTTGTTGATTTATACGTCACATTATCGTAAAGGCCGCAACTCCTGATTCCAAAAGTTCCATCGTTACAACCTGCATAGTTACGCGGGATCAACGACTTATGTCTATTGGAGTCACATAGTGCTTGACGCTAAGCATAAAAGGTCAGATAGTCAGCCTATGAACCGGCTGACCAAAGACGACCGTGCCAAAATCCTGACCCTCCTTTGCGAGGGCATGAGCATCCGGGCTGTCACCCGGGTCACGGGTGCAAGCAAGAACACCGTCGCCAAGCTGCTTCTGGATGCTGGCCGGGCCGTCTCGGCCTATCAGGATCGCGTGCTTCGCAATCTCCAGTGCAAGCGCGTTCAGGTCGATGAAATCTGGTCGTTCGTTTATGCGAAGCGCAACAACGTCGCCTCGGCGAAAGCAGCGCCGGATGATGCAGGCGACGTTTGGACTTGGACCGCGATCGATGCCGACACGAAGCTACTAGTCAATTACTTCGTCGGTTCGCGCGACACGGAAGCTGCGCTCTATTTCCTAGACGATCTTCGGGAGCGCGTTGAAGGCCGCTTTCAGCTAACCAGCGATCAATACAAACCATATCGCGAAGCCGTTGAAACGATCTTCGCGGACGAAGTCGATTACGCGATGCTAAAGAAAATCTACGGCCCGAGCATTGAGGGGACGAAGCGCTATAGTCCGCCGGTTTGCCTAGGTGCGAAGAAGAAAAAGGTCATCGGCAATCCCGATAAGAAGCACGTCAGCACATCGTTTGCAGAGCGCGCGAACCTGACCATGCGTATGCACATGCGCCGCTTCACTCGCCTTACTAACGCTTTTTCAAAGAAGGTCGAGAACCACGCAGCGGCAATCTCGCTGCATTCGATGTTCTACAATTTCGTGCGGGTGCATCAGACGTTGAAGGTTTCGCCCGCAATGGCCGCTGGCGTGACTGATCGCCTTTGGGAAATGGCTGACGTTGTTGATGTGATTGAGGCTTGGGAAAAGAAAGAGAAGCGCGAACACGAACCGACGTTTGAAGCTATCGAGTGGAAAATCGGCGGCGGTGCTTACGTCAAAGTGACGTTCCCGAATGTGCCGTCAGAGAATATCGAAGGCTTCAAGACTAAAAACGAAGCGTTGGTGTGGATACGACAGCAAGCGAAGATTTGGTTGCAAGAGCGGCG